>WNFO01000613.1_pt1 | contig 26041 bp, 30 predicted proteins | sample 5400251 | NCBI WGS metagenome assembly WNFO01 (sample SAMN13153354, study PRJNA577476) | soil metagenome | isolation source: 100 cm saprolite under Madrone tree | place: USA:California | collected 2016-06-14
TATTGGAGTTCTTTCGGGACCGTCGAGTGATGGGTAAAGCCTGTTCCAGTGTGGTCAAGAGAAAAACTTTCCCGCTCGGAAAGCCCAACCGACTTGAAGAGACCGGCCTCCGCCACGTACGACGTGCCCGCACGACATGCCCGTACAACATGGATGATGGGCATATCGGTTGCATCTCTTCCACCGCAGACGGTCCCGGCGCAGACGGTTCCGGCAGAACCGTTATCTCTCAACACGAAGAAAGGGGAACCAGATGAATCGCGACATCGTAGGCGGCAAGTGGCAGCAGCTCCGCGGCAAGGTGAAGGAAGAGTGGGGGAAGCTCACCGATGACGATCTGAAGGTGGCTGAAGGGAAGTTCGACAAGCTCGCGGGTCTCATCCGCGAGCGGTACGGCTATACGAGGGAGAAGGCGGAGGACGAGCTGGAGCGCTTCTACAAGAAGCACGTCTACGTGGACGAGGAGGTCAGGCGGTAGAGGCATCGTCTTCGGCGGGCGGGGGCCGCGATCCGGCTCCCCGCCCCGTACCGGGTCAGTGACGGGAACACCCGTCATTCCTTCCTGGTGGGTACGTGATACTCGATTCCAAGAACAGGGGGAGATTGACATGACTCAGGCGAAAGTTGTTATTGTTCCTCTTCAAGGACCGGTGCGCAGGCGGAGACTCGACCTGGCGCTGGCATTGGCCATGCTGAACAAGGCAGTGAGCGTCCACGAAAGAACAGAGCGGGCGAGCCGTGCCTTGGCGGCTCTGGATTCCCGACCGCATGCTCTCGCCGGGTACCATGCGGAACCCATGGGCGCGTGAGTACGCCCTGACCCCTGGCCGTTACATCTGGGGCAAGGCGCCCTCCGGGTTCGCCAGGGAGCTCAGTGCTCTCGTGCCGCGCGGGGGACGAGTCCTCGATCTGGGATGTGGCGAGGGTCGGGATAGCGTCTACTTCGCCTCCCGTGGTTTTGCGGTCACGGGGGTCGACGCCTCTGCGGCCGGGTTGGAGAAGGCGGATCGGCTTGCCGCCGAGCAGAGAGTCAGTGTCCGGTGGATGTGCCGCTCAATGCTCGACCTGCCGGTGATCGGAAAGTTCGACCTCGTGTATTCCTGCGGCTCTATCCATCATGTGCCCAAGAAAGACCGGTGCCGTCTTTTCCGGCGCCTCAGGACGCTCACGCGACCGGGCGGCGTGCACGCGCACATCGTGTTCACGGACGTGACGGTGTACGCCGAGAAGGGCGAGGAGATCGACTACTTCGTGCCGGGTGAGCTCGGCAAATTCTATTCGGACTGGCTCGCGCTCCGGTACGAGGAGGGAGCCATTCCATGCTCCCAGGACGGGTCCTCCCACTCCCACAGCATCGAGCGTATCGTCACCAAGCGCGCCCGGCCGGGCGCCACCAGGACTGATTTTCCTCCCCGAATTTTAGCCTGATCGCGGGATCAGCCCCAGAAGCCTGCCCTAGCGGCGGGCTCCGGCCACGAGGAGGACAAGGCCGCCCACGAGAGCGACGCCCCCCAGGACCGGCGGCAGCGGAATGGTCTTCTTCGTTTCCTTGGTGGCGGTGATCGGCCCGACCTCGAGCACCTTCTCGGACTTCGTGTAGGTGATGCCCTGATACGCGAGCGAGAGAATGCCCAGCACCAGCAGCGCGATACCGACGATTCTCAATGCCGCCATCTTCTCGTCTCCTTTGCGGCGTTGCGAAATGAGAAGCTGGAGGCCGGGACGACCTGCGCCCGCGGCCTCCAGTTCTCTTCATGCACCCCGACCCGCGGGATCGGGGCGCTTGTTTCTGGCTCGTGCCCCGATGTCTAGCGCCGGGGCTCGTCCTGACCCCGATGATCACCCTGTCCAGCCTTGACGGGGCGCTTCAACTCCTCGTCCTGCTCATCGCCCATCCCGCCCTGGCGCTGTCGGCCCTGATCATTCTTCTGATCGCCGTGCTTCTGATCGTCGTGCTTCTGGTCGCCGTGGCCCATGTGGCGCTGTCTGCCCTGCTGGTCCTTATGCTCGTCCTTCTGATCGCCCTTCGCCTTCTGCTCGCCCTGATCCTTGTTCATGAAGATCTCCCGTCTATGGTGAGCTTGTCGAATGTCACTGCGTCGCAGATCGCTATCTACGCAAAGGCCATGCCGGCATCTGTGTCCCTCTACGGCGATGAAACGGACGCCGCCACGCGGAGTTTGAAGACACATCGAAACCCGGGAGCTTTTTCTTTGTTCGCGAGCAGGAAAGTCTTACCGGGAAGGTTCGGGGCATCGGGGCGGGGCGTCCGGGATCGGAGATTCCCAAATCACGGAAAAGATGCGCTCTGGCGACCCCGCGGGGCGCAGGCATGTCTCTTGCTGCCTGAAATCAGTTAGGAATCCATAGGGGCTCATCGCGATCGGGCGTGACGCGCGAGGACGCATGGCACCCCTCGTGCTGCGCTGAGCTTCACAAGCAGTCAACTCACGAACACAGGGAGGACGGCGATGATCAATTTCATCATGGGCGCGATCGCCGGGGGTCTCGCCGTGTGGTTCTGGGGCGACGATCTTCGCGCATACGCCGACGACAAAACCAGGGACGTTCGTGACAAGGCCGTGGAGAAGCTCCAGACCGTGGAGGAAAAGGCCACGGATGCACTGGACAGGGCCAAGGAGCACGTGAGCTCGACGCTGCAGGCCGGACAGGACGCCATCCGCCCCCGGATGAGCTAGTTCGGGGCCGAGGGCAAGATCCATGGCGCGCGGTATGACGAAGGCGAGGATGTCGGCCGCCTGTCTCCTGAGCGGAGCGACTCTGCTCTTCGGCTGTGCCGCCGGAACGTCGGCGCCGCCGTCGCGCGGCTCCGCGGAGCCGGCCGGAACGACGGCGAGGACGACGACCGTCGACCCGGCGCAGGGCGAGCGCCTCAAGCGCATCATGGTGCCCCTCATCCAGGTCATGAATCACCCCCGGCCGCTCAACCAGGTCAAGGTGGGCGTCATCGACGATCCACAGATCAATGCGGCGAGCGCCGGCGGAGGCGAGTTCTATGTCACCGCCGGCCTGCTTCGCCAGGCGAATGACGAGCAGCTCATGGCCGTTCTCGCCCATGAGATCGCCCACGACGACCTGGGCCACGTGGCCAAGGCGCAGGCCCTCGGGGTCGGTGTGGGCATAGGCGCGATAATTCTCGATCAGATCTTTCCCGGCAGCGGCCAGCTGGCGCCGGTAGCCGGCGCTCTCATCACCCGGAGCTACAGCCGCAAGGAAGAATACGCAGCCGACAAGCATGGCGTGGCGCTTCTCAGTCGCGTCGGGCAGCCGAAGGAGGTCATGATCAATACACTGAGCTGGCTCATGCAGAGGGAAGGCGCCGGCGGCGGTGGCGGCTTCTTCGCCACCCATCCTGCTACTGGGGACCGCATCGAAGCGTTGCGAGGACTGTGAGCCGCATGCGGCAGCCCGGGCACGCAAACATATCGCTCTCCGTGCGCCGCATCTCCGGGCCAATCGCCCTCGTCCTGATGCTGTCGGCCAGCGCCGGCTGCGCGCATCACGACCCGGTCCTGCGCCTTCCCGCGCTCCACGCGGGAGAGCCCGCCTTTTCCGCCACGCTGGGCGCCTATTCCGGCTCGGCGGCCGTCTCCGGCAACCGCGTCGAGATCCTCCTGAACGGAGACGAGATCTTCCCCGCCAAGCTGCGCGCGATCAGAAGCGCCCGGAAAAACATCAACTACGCGCAGTACGTCTTCGATGAAGGACAGCCCTCCGTGGACATCGCGAACGCCTTGGCGGAGCGATGTCGGGCCGGCATCACCGTGAACCTGCTGCTCGATGGTGTCGGCACGCTGACGATGCCGGAGGAGTACCGGAAGCTCCTGCACGAGGCCGGCTGCCGGCTCGAAACCTTCCGGCCGCTGAATCCTCTCGCCTTCGACCGCTTCAACTACCGCAATCATCGCCGCATCCTGGTGGTGGACGGCCGCGTGGGAATCACCGGGGGCTCCGGCACCAGCGGGAAGTGGGGAGGCAATGGACAGACGCCAGACCACTGGCGTGACACCGACGTGTGGGTCGAAGGCCCGGTGGTCGAGCAGGTACAGGGAGCCTTCGCCGAGAACTGGCTCGAGGCTACCGGAGTCGCCATCGGCGGGAGCGACTACTTTCCCAGACCGCTCAAATCGAAGGGCGTGGTGGCGGCCCAGGCGGTGCGCAGCTCGCCGTCAGGGGGGAGCGCGGCCATGTACGTGGTGTTCCTCCTCGCCATGACCTCGGCGCAGCGCTCCATCTACATCACCAACCCATACTTCCTGCCCGATAACAAGATGATCGATACCCTGGTCGCGACGGCGCGCCGAGGGGTGCGCGTGGTCGTACTCCTGCCCGGCGCCATCGATCACAACCTGGTCCGCCAGGCGAGCCGGTCCGAGCTGGGCCGGCTGCTCGAGGCGGGTGTCGAGATCTACGAATACCGGGCTGCCATGCTCCATGCCAAAACCATGGTGGTGGATGGCCGCTGGGCGACCGTCGGCAGCACCAACCTCGATCGCCGCTCGTTTGACCTGAACGACGAGCTCAATCTGGTCATGTACAACGAGACCGTCGCGCAACGGCTCGAGCGGGTGTTCCTCGATGACCTCACGCGCTCCCGGCAGGTGACATACGAGCAGTGGCGGAGCCGAAGCGTCGTGAGCCGGTTCCTGGAGTTCCTGTCCATCCCGATTCGCAACCAAATGTAGCGTCGCGGACTATTGACGACCGGGATACGCTGAGAGTTGTGATAGCTCAGACGGCCCGGCGCACGCTTCTCGTCTTCGCGCTGCTCCTGGCCTTCGCGCACTCGGCCGGCGACACAACGCTTGCCTCCGGGCCGACCGGGATCAATCCGGCCAGCATCCTCACCGTCGACGGATTGTCGCCCGCGTCCCGAGTCGGGCGCACCTTCAGGAACCTCGACCCGGGGTACAAGCGGGCGTCGTATTACGAGCGGCTGCATTCCCTGATCGTGGGCGGTACCTGGCTCGTGCCGGAGTCCCGTGTCGCGCCTCTCGCCACCGTGGCCCCGGACGTGCGGGCGTTGCGGGAAAACGCCAGCCACGCCACGGTGACCTGGATCGGCCACTCGACGCTCCTGGTCCAGCTCGACGGAGTCACCTTTCTCACCGATCCCACCTGGGCCGAGCGAAGCGGGCCTTTCGGCGGCCTCGTCGGCGTCCGCCGGTACACCCCGCCCCCGGTGAGCCTCGAGGACCTGCCGCCCATCGACTTCGTCCTGATCTCACACGATCACTACGACCATCTCGATGAGCCCACCGTCCGGCGACTCGCGCGGATCTTCAACCCGACCTTCGTGGTGCCCCTGGGAATCGGGGCCTGGCTCGCCGACCGCGGCATCACGAACGCGGTCGAGCTGAACTGGGGACAGTCCATCACGGTCAAGGGCCTCACCGTCGTCTGCACCCCTGCCCAGCACGGCTCGGGGCGCACCCTGATTGATCAGGGCCGCCGGCTCTGGGCGTCCTGGGCCGTCCTCGGCTCCCAGCGCTTTTATTTCGCGGGAGACACCGGGTACTACGCGCACTTCAAGGAGATAGGAGACACGCTGGGCCCCTTCGACCTGGCCGCCCTGCCCATAGGCTCCTACACGCCACGCTCGATCGCGCGGCCTGTGCATATCTCGCCCGAAGAAGCGCTGCGGGCCTGGACCGACCTGCGGGCCGCGCGCTTCATCGGCATCCATTGGGGCACCTTCGATCTGGCCCGGGAGCCGTATGACGAGCCGCTCGCGCGGCTTGCCTCGGAGGTAGAGCGGAGAGGGCTGGATCCGGCCGCCGTGTGGGTACCCAAGCCGGGTGAGACGGTCCCGTGGTAAGGATCGCGTGAAGCAATTTCACGCGGCGCGCTACGATCGCACCGCGATGATCGACCATCTCGTCCTGGCGATCCAGAGGCTCGTGGATCGCTTCGCCCGGTGGGTCCGGCTCGGGCCCCCGGCCGAAATCCTGCCGCGGCGCTTCCTCATCATCCAGATCGACGGGCTTTCGAACCAGGTTTTCGAAAAAGCGCTTGCCACCCGGATGATCCCCAATACGGCCCGGCTCATCAAGAGCCGGCGCTTCGAACGGCGCCCCATGTCGGTGGGGCTCCCCTCCTCGACTCCGGCCTTCCAGGCGGCGGCCATGTACGGGGTCAAGCCGGACATTCCGGGCTTCCACTACTACGACAAACGCGCCCGGCTGGAGATCCACTTCCCGAGGCCCGGCGCCGCGGACTTCGTAGAGCAGCGCCATGCGGGGGCGCGGCGCGGGATTCTCCACGGCGGCTCCTGCTACGGCTGCGTCTTCACCGGCGGCGCCGAGGATAGTTTGCTCACGTTCGCCCGGCTGTTGAAGCCGCAGCGCTCCGGGCTCTCGGTGCTGCGTCTGGCTCTCTCGGTCGCTCTGCTCGGCTGGGTGGTGGTGAAGAGCCTCGGCTTGAGTGCCGCCGAGCTGGCCCGCTTCGTCGCGCGCGTGGCGACACGTCCGCGCACCGCGAGGCCCGAAGGCCTCAGGTGGCTCGGGCTCAAGATCGTGTTCTCGGTCTGGGTGCGCCAGATGTTCACGCTCAGCGTCTCGGCCGATCTGTACCGGGGCGTACCGGCCGTCTATGTTAACTTTCTCGACTACGACGTCTTCGCCCACGCCTTCGGTCCTACCCATCGGTCGGCCGTGCGAGCCCTCCATCACATCGACAACTCGATCGGCCAGCTCGCGCAGATAGTCGAGCGTCTGCCCGAGCTCGGCTATGACCTCTACATCCTGTCCGATCACGGACAGACACTCACCCGCTCCTTCGCCCAGGTCTCCGGAGGCCCCTCTCTCGAGGACGTGACGCGAGCCATACTGGGCGGCAGCACCGGGGTGGTCAACCGAGGCCCTGCGCGCGGCCGGCGCCATGTCGGCGTCGCCCGACAGCTGTCGCGCTACCGGCGCGTCAAGGCACAGGGTCTCCTCCAGCGATTCTTCAATCACGTCGAGCGGGAGTGGCGCCCGGAGACTCGCCGCGAAGAGAGCGCCGCGGAAACCGTCCGGATCATCGCGGCCGGGCCCAACGCTTTCGTCTATTTCCTGGATGATCCCGCCCCGGTGGCGCTGGAGGAGATCGAGCGCCGGCATCCGGGCGCGGTCATGCGCCTCTCGGAGCATCCGGGCATCGGTCTCGTGCTGGCGCGATCGGCCGACGGGCCGATCTGCTGGTGGCGAGGACGGCGGGTGGCCCTGGACGGCGACGGAGCGGACGGGCCGTTCGCGGAACGAGAGGACCGCGAGCTGGTGCTCTCAGGCCTCCGGGACCTGATGGCCATGCCCAGCGCGGGGGACCTGGTCGTGTACGGCATCGGAGCGCCCGAGAGCGACGTGTCGTTCATCGACGAGCGGGGCGCGCACGCGGGACCATCCGAGAGCGAGATGCGCACGTTCATCGTGTGCCCCGTCTCGGTGCCATTCCCGGCGCCGCTGAACCATCCCATGCAGCTCTATGCCCACTTCGCCGCGTATCGGAACGAGGTGCCCGCGATGCTCCTGGCGATGGCTCTCAGTCTGGCCTGACCGACGAGGCGCGGCCGAGACGCCGGCGCGCTACCCGCTGGATCAGGCGGGCACGTGGTCCAGGTCGATCAGCCGAAAGGGTGGACTCCCTGGAGCCACCTTCAGCAGAAGCGGCAGGCACACGTTGTAGACGGGCACATGACCGCGGGTGCGGCCCTCGGGCCGCCCGTGGTGCGCGTGGCCGTGTAGGACGATGGTCACCGGATAGCGGAGGAGAGGCTCTTCCAGGCGGCTCGACCCGAGAAACGGGAATATCTCGTACGGCTCTCCCTCGACCGTCTCGCGGATCGGCGAGTAGTGGAGGAGGGCGACGCGCCGCGTGGTCCGGAGCTTCGCGAGAGCCGACTCGAGCTTGAGAGACTCGTCGACCGTCTCCCGCACGAATCGCTTGATGACGTCCTCGCCCCATGGTTGAAGCGCTCTCTCCCCGAACCCGCCTCCCAGTCCCTTGGCGCCCGCAAAGCCCACGCCGTTGATCTCATGCGCATCGCCGTCCAGAACGATGACTCCCGCATCATCGAGAATGGCCTTCACCTGGTTCACCTCGCCGGACTCGTAGTCGTGATTGCCCAGCACGGCGACGATGGGCGTCGTCCTGGCCGCGGCCAGCTCCTTGACGAGCACCCGCGCTTCCTCCGCGAGCCCGTAATCGGTCAGGTCTCCGCACAGGGCGAGGACATCGGCGGCAGCGGCCATGGCCCCGAACAGCGCCTGGAAGGCTCCCTGGGACGCTTTCTTGCAATGGATGTCACCGACCGTCGCCACCCGCATTGTCCTCGCCTTTCCCCGGGTCGATCGCGGCGGTCCAGCGCTCGACATCCTCCGTGGTCAGCTGTCCGTGGGGTCTGAGCCGCCCATCCTCATAACCCCACCGGGATATGTCCGTCAGGTACTGCTCCCGGGACAAGAGTGTTCCCCGGCACAGGCGCTCATCGGTCGGCGGCCCTCCCGAGTCCCGCTCCAGGGCACGGCAAAGCCCGAGCATGACGTCGTCCGGAATGGCCCCTCGCTCACCGGGGTAGATGAAGCCGAACAGGATCAGGTGGCTCAGGAGCACCCGCCAGTGCGGCCCGAACCTGTCCAGCAGCCGGCGCCAATCGAGGCGCCCGCGACAGGCTCGGATCAAGTGCGCGACGTCTGCTCCGTCGTACCGCTCACGCTCCATCACGAACGACTTCGACCAGATCATCTCCTCGGGAGGGCAGAGCTTGACCCCCACGCCGAGGACGACGGCGGGGTGGCTGTAGGTGAACCAGTGGTCATCGACCTCGGTGAGGCCGTTCCCCGATCCGTAGATCACGTCGATATAGTCGCCCTCGACATGCGCCTTGCCCAGCCAGTGCGGAAACGTGAGGTCCGTCTCGAAGCCGGCCGCCGACATCCCATCGAGGAGAGCCTCCGCGTCCGACTGGCGCACGAAGACGTCCAGGTCCTTCGTACCGCGCACGCCTCCGGTATAGTGGCGAAGCGCATGGCCGCCGCCAACGAGAAACGGGATGTTCAGGCGCGTCATCAGCTCGAGCGCTCGGCGATGACGCCGGCTCCGTATCTCCCGCCTCGCGACTCCCCGGTCGGTCGATCGCGGTCCGTCGAGTGTCCTCATGATGTCTCTGCTGTGCCGGCGCATCCCCGCCGGCTTCAGCGCCTCACCACGAGCTCGGCATCGCCCCGGCGCGAGAGAAGCTCGACGGCCGCGGTCTGGCTTCCTCGTGAGACCACGAAGTCGAGGCTCGAATCCCGAAGACGCAGGTCGCGGATCTCCACCCAGTCCAGCCATGAAGGCAAGACGGGATGGATAAGGTTGAGCCGGTTGCCACGAGCGTCGGGGGACAGACCGAGCATCGCGCTCAGGAGATGGAAGGGCACGCTGGCCGCCCAGGCCTGTGGGGAGCACGCCACCGGATAGCGGGTCGGCGCCAGGCCCGGCGCGCGCGCGAATCCGCAGAAGAGCTCGGGCATCCGTGAGCCCTCCCACTCGAGGGCCGCATCGAAGAGCGCGGTGACGATCGAGAGGAACGCATCCATCTGCCCGTACCGACTGAGACCGGCGGCGGCGATGGCCGTGTCGTGCGGCCAGACCGAGCCGTTGTGATAGCTCATCGGGTTGTAGAGCTTCTCTCGGGTCGAAAGCGTCCGGAGACCCCAACCCGAGAACATGTCCTCGGCCATGAGCCGGTCGGCCACCGTCTTCGCATGTCCTTCCGCGGCGATGCCCGTCCAGAGGCAGTGAGCAGGATTGGAGGCCGTCACCCGGCACGGCACGCTCTCGCCGTCCAGGGCCAAGGCGTAGAAGCCCTGGCGATCCTCCCAGAAATCCTTCTCGAAGCGCTCGCGGAGACGGCGCGCGGTCTCGCGCAGCGGGGACGCGACCTCGCCGCGCCCGAGGATCTCGGCGACTTCGGCGCCGCCGAGAAGGGCGGCGTACTTGTACCCCTGCGCCTCGACCACCGCGATGGGCGAGGCGGCCAGCTCGCCGGATGCGTGCATGATGGCGTCGTGCGAGTCCTTCCATCCTTGGTTTCCCAATCCCATCGGCGATCGACAGCCATACGTGAGATAGCCGTCGCCGGGACCCGGACCCACGATCCACGCGAGAGCCCGCTCGATCGGGGGCCACAGCTCGAGGGCGAGAGCGCGGTCGCCCGTCCAGCGCACGTACTCCGCCATCAGCATGACGAAGAGCGGTGTCGCGTCCACCGAGCCGTAGTAGGGGATGAACGGGATCTCGCGGCAATTCGCCATCTCGCCGGTGCGGAGCTCGTGCAGGATGCGGCCTGGCTCCTGGTCGGTGAAGGGGTCGTCGCGGGTGCCCTGGTGCCGGGCCAGGAACCTCAGCGTCCCCCGGGCGATCTGCGGCTCGAACGGCACCATCTGCAGTGCGGTGATCAGGCTGTCGCGGCCGAACGGCGCGACGTACCACGGAATGCCGGCGTACGGGATGGAGCCGTCAGCGGTCTCGGTCAGCAGCATGTGCACGTCGTCTCGCGAGCGCCGGATCCACCCGGTAAACCCCCGGTGCGAAGTGGTGATGCGCGACGTCTGCTGGGAGCGCCACTGACTCTCCTCCCGGCGCCGGTGCACGATCTCGGAGAGGCTCAAGGAGGCGTCCGGGCGCGCCTCGGTCTCCGCGGTGGCGACCGTGACCGACAGCTCGAGCCGGCCGCCCGCCGGCACGGTGAGCTGGTACGTGACGGCGCCGGGCATCGTCTCCTGCGGCCGCGGCTCGAAGCTGAGAAGGGTCGTGCGCACCACCTTGTCGAGGCCGCGATAGGACAGCTGCACCGTCGCGCCCTCGCATACCGGCGTCAGCCGCTCGCCGCGCCGCTCCCGCCTGAGCCCCCGAACCTCGAAGACGTCCACGAAGTCGGCACCGAAGCGCCAGTCGAGGTCGACGCGCACCGGCGCGGTCGCGAAGCTCTCGATGGTCAAGGTCTGGCTCAGCTGGCGGCCGTAGAGCGTCAGGCGTCGGCCGAGATGAAGGGTGCGCCCCGCGACGAGGATGGTGTCGCCGTCGAGCACATCGGCATTGGTGAGATCGACCGCCACTTGCAGATTGTCGCCGGACACGGCCGAGTTCAGCAGCAGCGGCCGCTGGCCGTGGACGCGAAGGTCGAAGTGGTCGAGGAAACGTGTGCCGCCGACGTAGAATCCGAACTCGCTGTCCGGGACATCGGGAAAATCGCCGCGCCGGTCGGCCACGAAGAATGCCTCGTCGTGCTTGAGGACCAGCTTCGGCAGGTCCGCCGTGAACGTGGACGCAAGAATGTAGTACTGGTCGCCGACGGCCATGAGATCGCCGTGGACGGGCTCGCTCACGCGGTGCGCTCCTGGCCGGCCAGGCTCCGGTAGAGCGCCTCGTAACCGTCCACCATCCGCTCGACGGTGAATCGCGCCAGGACTTCCCGGCGGCACTCCGCACGGTCGATCCCGTCGAGCCCATTCACCGCCGCCTCCATGTCTTCGAGGGTGTCGGCGATGAACCCGGTCCTGCCGTGCACGAGCAGCTCCGGGACCGAGCCGCACGGCCGCGCGATGACCGGCGTGCCGCAGGCGAGGGCTTCGATCATGACCAAGCCGAAGGGCTCGGGCCAGTCGATGGGGAACACCAGAGCCTTTGCCTGGCCGAGAAAGTGGGGCTTGGCGTCCTCGCCGATCTCTCCGATGAACTCGATCAGCGGATGGTCCATCAGGGGCTCGATCTCGTCCTCGAAATAGCGGCGGTCGACTGGATCCACCTTGGCGGCGATCTTCAGCGGGAGGCCGACGCGCTTCGCCAGGGCGATCGCGAGGTCGGGCCGCTTCTCCGGCGAGATCCGGCCGAGGAAAGCGAGATACCCGCCGCCCCCGGGAGAGAAGGGGTAACCGTCCATCGGGAGCCCGTGATACACGGTGCCCGCCCACGTCACGCCGAACCCCTTGAAGGGCTGGCGCTGGGCATGGCTGATCGATACGAGCGGCTCGTCGCGAAAATATTTGAAGATGGGGAACGTGTCCGGCAGGTCCAGCCGGCCGTGAAGCGTGTGCAGGCTGGGGGCACCGGCCAGGCGAGAGAAGGGAAAGGCCAGGTGCCCCACGTGGCAGTGGATCACGTCGAATTCCCTGGCGCGCTCGAAGACCCCCGCCAGCTCGAGCAGGTGGAAGACCAGGTCGTCCTTGGGCGGGGAGCCGAGACGGAGCGCGCGCGGCGCGGGAGCCACCAGCCTGGCCCCCGTACGAGAGTCGCCGCTCGCAAAGAGCGTCACCTGATGCCCGCGCTCGACCAGCTCCTCGGTCAGATAGCCGACGATCCTCTCCGTGCCTCCGTACAACGCCGGGGGCACCGGCTCGTAGAGCGGAGAAACCTGGGCGATCCGCAGGCGGCGGCTCACGACCTCCCTCCCGCCCTCATATTCACGACGTCGAGAGCGAGGAGTCCGGCCCGATCTCCGCGCGAGTGAGAATCACGGGGGTGTCGCTCGGCCAGTCCTCGAGGGCGGCGGGAGGAATGCTCGCCTTGCGGGCCAGCACCGGACCTGTCACGCTCTTGAAGCCGGCGGTGACCACGCGGCCGCCGACCTGTTCGCGGGACACCGCCGGGGGCGCCTCCTGGAGGACGACGTCCACCCACCACTTCTCGTCGGCATCGGCGTACTTGATGGCCCAGAGTCCCATGGCGCCAGCGCTCACGGCCGCCAGTAGTACGGGTATCCGTAGTGATCGTGGAGCCGGGTTTCGTACTCCCGCGGGATGTCGGCGCTCGGATCGTACGGCGGCGATTCCTCGATCCGCTTCTTGTCGATATTGACCACGAGCAGCCGCTTTTCGGGGACGACACTGCTGAGCCATGCCGTCGACAGGAGCACCTTCCGGCCCGGCAGCCAGCCACCGGTGTCGATCACCAGGTATCGGACCTTGAGATCCGAATCGCCGAGCAGGATGTCGCTGACGTGGCCGATCTCGCCGTCCGTCGCCAGGATCGAATAGTCGAGCATCTCCTTGATGCTGCGCAGCATGATCAGCCCCTCCTCTCCTGGCCTCGCGCGGCCTGGCCCTCGTTCTTGCCGAGGGCCTGAATGAGCGTGCGCAGATCGTCCGCGTGCTCTTCCTCGGTGGCGAGGATGCCCTCGAGCATGCGGCGGGTGGTCAGATCGTCCTCCCCGATGTAGCGAATCATCTCCGCGTAGGAGTCGATGGCGATCCGCTCCGCCACGAGATCCTCTTTGATCATGTCCACGAGTCCCTCGCCCACGACGTATTCGGAATGGCTGCGGGTCAGGAGCCCGTCGGGGTTCAGGTCGGGCTCGCCGTCCAGCTGGGTGATCCGCTCGGCGATGAGATCCGCGTGGCCCTGCTCTTCGCCCGCGTGCTCCAGGAACTCCTCGGCCACGGCCTGCGCGTGGATGCCCGACGCCATGTAGTAGTGGCGCTTGTAGCGGAGGACGCACACGATCTCCGTGGCCAGCGCCTCGTTCAAGATTCGCAGCACCGTGTCGCGGTCTGCGCGGTATCCCTCCGTGACCGCGCCTTGCTCCATGTGACTGCGGGCACGCCGGCGCAGCTCCTTGATATCCGTGAGAAAGGGTTTGTCCATGGCGTGTCTCCTCTGTGAGCAGTTGGTGTCGACAAAAGTATCGATTGCCAAGAGCATGCCAAGAATCTCGCCCTGGCCCCGCCGGGCAAGCTGTCGAAAATACGACGGTTGACGACGCGGGTGCATGGCGGGTTGGCTCAATTGGAAAGAATCACCCGGTAAGAAGAAGTCGTGCCGCGCTGCCGAATTCGCGCTCGGGTCTCGCGGTCGGCCGGCAGTGGCAAGACATTCCTCGTACTTGCAGGTGTCCGCGCTTCGATCCGACGTCTTGAAGGAGCAGCGACAGTACGAGCACATCAAGGAGTCGGCTGAGAAATCCGGCCGGTACGGTAACCGCGCCAAGGAAGTCGCCGCGCGCACAGTGATGAAGGAGCACAAGAAGAAGGGACACGCGAAGGGCACGTAACTCCTGCCCCCGAGCCCAGCGCCGCTTTGCGCGGCGCTGGGCTCAACTTTCCTAGAGATCCGCCGCGAGCTTCTTGATGTCCCGAAGAGTCACCTGCCAGCGACCCAGCGCCGCCCGGACCCTCTCGGGATCCTCGCCCACCCGCAGGAGCTGGACCTGTTCCGAGAGGATCGTCCGGTACCTCGTGGCCATGCTCACGATGTTATAGAGTCGCCTGTCCCGCTCTTCCAGGAACTCGAGAAGATCGGTGTCGAGCGCGTCGATGGCACGAAGTCTCGCCACCGTGTCGGATGTCACTCGCTGCATGGCACACTCCCTCCACGAGTCGGTATCGGCCCGTGCTGTCCAGACCCGCTAGGGTCCCTGCTCGTTCTTCGCGTCGACTTCCTCCCGGCTCCGCAGTTTCTCCAGGAGCTGGGCAAAGGAGGAGGTCCGGAGAATCGAGGTGAACTGACTCCGGTAGCTCGACACCAGGCTTACGCCATCCAGCACGACGTCGTAGACCGCCCACCGCCCGTCATGGTCCACCAACCGGTAGTCAACCGAGGTTTCCCCGAACCGGCTGGTGGCGATGCGAGATGTCACCTGCGCGTAGGAACCATTGATCGTCTCTCCGAGAAAAGTTACGGCCGCCGGAGGAACGCGACGAAGGCCACTCAAATAGGATCGCTCGAGCAACTCCGTGAAGAGTCGAACGAACTCCCCTTGCTGGTAGGGTGAGCCCTCCTGCCAGTGGTCGCCCAGCATTCGACGGCACATCTCGTCGAAGTCGAACAGCTCCTCCGCCACACGACGGGCCTCGGCCCTCTGCTGGCCGCTCCCGACCGCTGCCAGCACACGCGTGACGGAGGACTTGACCACGTCGAGGGGCTGCGGCGGTGCTGCCCTCCGGGCTGCCGCCTGATCGAGCTCGGTATCCGTCGGAGTGCTCTGGGCGAGGGCGGGAAGCGAGCCGGATGCGAGCGCGCCGGCGAGTATCAACGGCACGAACGGCCGCCGAATGCACCCGATCGAGGATACCTGAAGCCCTTGGCCCATCGTTTGCCGCCTCTCCCGCCCGAAGGCGCCACCTCGCCAGCAGCACAAACGTGATAGCAAGGCCCGTGCCCAGTGCTTCCTCCACCGGCCGATGCGTTCAAAGCTCCATAAGAAGCTCCGCCTGTCCGTTCAGGTTTCTCAGAAGGCCTGACGTCGGTTGGCCCCCCCGTCAGTTCGACCCGGTAAATATGGTCAATCCGGTCGGCGCCGCCCCCGGTCACACTGATCGAAAGCCCAAACCCTCATGTCCAATCGGGGTTTCTCTCCGCAAAAACCCTGGACGGTTTGGCACACGGGATGCTGCCTCTTCCAGAGCAATGGCCTACCCCCTTCCGAAATGGCCCCGACGTCCCAGCGGAGATCGCTTGGCCTTGACGGCGATCCTGGCCGCTGCCGCCGTCTTCATCCCACTGCTGATACTCGTGGGCGCCTCGTGGCACTACTCGCTCCCGGAACCCGGCGCGAGCGTGCCCGCCATCCGCGTGTACGCGGGGACGGAGCCGATCGGCACCATCTACCCGGCACACCGGGCCCAGATCTGGGTTCCCCTCACGGAAATCCCCCGTTCGGTCGTCGACGCTGTCCTGATCGCCGAGGATCGTCGCTTCTGGAGCCACGCGGGGGTGGACGCGCTGGCCGCCACTCGGGCGGTGCAGGTCAATCTGAAACGCGGCGAGCTTCGCCAAGGCGCCAGCACCATCACCCAGCAACTGGCGCGCACGCTCTTCCTCGACACGCAGCGTAGCTGGTCGCGGAAGGTTCGCGAGACGGCCATCGCCCTCATGCTCGAAGTCAGGTACTCGAAGAGCCGGATCCTCGAGGCCTACCTGAACAACGTGTATCTCGGCCAGGATGGAGATGTCCCCGTCTACGGATTCCCCGCTGCTGCCCGGCGCTTCTTCGGCAAGGACGTGGCTGGTCTCGAGATCCACGAGGCGGCCTTGCTGGCCGGCGCGATCCGCGCGCCCAATCGGCTACTCGGCGGAGCGCGATCCGAGGGACAAAGGCGTCGGGACGAGATCCTTCTCGCCATGAAGGACCAAGGGCTCATCGATGCCGCGACCCTGCGGGCGGCCACCTCGAAGCCGGTTCCCCGGCGGTCGACCGATTTCGGCCGCACTGCGCCGTACTTCGTCGACTTCGTCGCCGCCGAGCTCGCCCGGAGGGCGCAGCTTCCGACATCGGGCGAGATCAGGGTGCAGACGACGCTCGATCTGGCGCTGCAGCGTGCGGCGGAAGTAGCCGTCCGCAACGGGATCTCGCGCATCGAAAGGGCACGCCCGCAGCTTGCCGGTCAGGTGCAGGCCGCCGTCATTGCCATCGAGCCCGCCTCCGGCGAAATCCGGGCCCTCGTGGGCGGCCGGAGCTATGGCGAGAGCTCTTTCAACCGCGCCACCCGCGCTGCCCGCCAACCCGGATCGATCTTCAAGCCCTTTGTCTATCTGGCGGCCTTCGAGGCCGAGCGTCGCGGTCAGGGCCTCACGCCGGCCTCCCTGCTCTCAGACGAGCCATTGTCCGTGCAGGCCGCCGGCGGGAGCTGGGAGCCAAGGAACATGGATGGTCAATTCCATGGACGCGTGACGGTTCGCCGGGCCTTGGAGCAGTCCTTGAACATCCCGGCCGTTCGCGTCGCGCTGGACCTGGGCCCGAACCGTGTGGCGGACGTCGCGCATGCCATGGGGATCGAGCACCCGCTGGCCCCGGTGCCCTCGCTCGCCCTCGGCACCTCCGAAGTGACGCTGCTCGAGATGACGAGCGCCTTCGCGACTCTGGCCAATAGTGGACTGCGGTCGGTTCCCACCGGTCTCGCCTCCGATCTCTCGGGCACCGGGCCAACTCTCGCGTACCTGCCGGCGTCGACCCGCGCGGTGTCGGCCGAGTCCGCCTTCTTGATCACCAATCTATTGCGTGGAGTCATGAGACGGGGCACGGGCGCGAGCAGCGCCGGGTGGGGACTTCAAGATCTGACGGCAGGAAAGACCGGAACCACCGACGGACTTCGCGATGCCTGGTTTGTCGGCTATACCCCAGACCTGGTCGTAGGCGTCTGGGTAGGGCTGGACGACGGTAGCCCGCTCGGGCTCACCGGGTCACAGGCGGCACTGCCCATCTGGGGCCCCGTGATGCAGGCCGCCGTACGAAAGTCATCGCCGACGCCCTTCACACCTCCGCCGGGCGTCGTCTTGGCCAAGGTGGACCGGCTCACGGGAAGACCGGTTTCACTGTGGTGCGACAGCGACGACGTGGTCCAGGAGGCATTCCGGGAGGGGACGGTGCCCTCCGACGAATGTGATGCTGTAGTTCGAACCGGCGTGACGGCTGTGCTCGACTGGTTCCAGAAGCTCCTCAAGTAAGCGCAATCGCTCTGCAGCCCGTGTCCCCGGTCTCGATCCCTCCGCGTCCGCCTGCTGCAGCATTCGGCGCCACTTGGGGATGATCCGCGGGTGAGGGTCGGAATTACCCAGTCAAAGGGTGAGGATGCAAGCGTTGCCGTCAAGCAACGCAAGTCGGTTGGACTTCAGGTTTCAGCTATTTGGGGAAGCTGGCACGACAGTTGCGAATCCGCTTCGGCAAGGAGGACACGACAATGCTCTATTACGCGCTGATCTTTCTCTTGGTTGGGCTGGTAGCCGGCGCCCTCGGCCTCTTCGGGATCGCTGCGGTTGCCTCTCAGATCTCCTGGATTCTCTTCCTCATCGGTGTCGTCATGCTGGTCGTGCATCTGGTCTCGCAGGGCGGCCGTGGGGCACGGGTTCCCTGATGGAAGTCGGGTACAAGCTGTCCAGCGAGGAGCAGGGACCGAACGAGCTGGTCCGGTATGCCGGGCTGGCGGAAGAGCACGGCTTCGGCTTCGCGCTGATCTCGGATCACTTCCACCCGTGGATCGACCGCCAGGGCCAGAGCCCATTCGTCTGGAGCGTGATCGGCGCGATCGCGCACACGACCAAGCGGCTTCGACTCGGCACGGCCGTGACCTGTCCGACGGTGCGCGTTCATCCCGCCATCGTCGCGCAGGCCGCGGCCACCGCGGCCACCATGATGCCCGGCCGATTTTTCCTGGGCGTCGGCACAGGCGAAAACCTCAATGAGCACATCGTCGGCCAGGGCTGGCCGGCCACGGCCGTTCGACAGGCCCGGCTGCGGGAGGCGATTCAGATCATCAGACTTCTGTGGGGCGGCGAGATGCAGAGCTACCACGGCTCCTTCTACACGGTGGAAAACGCGCGCCTGTACACGCTGCCGGCCAAGCCGCCGCCGCTCCTGGTTGCGGTGGCGGGTCCCAAGAGTCTCGACATGGCGGCGACCTTCGGGGACGGCATGATTGGGACCGAGCCGAACAAGAAGCTCGTGAAAGGCTTCAAGAAAGCCGCGGGGACGCGAAAGCCCTGCTATGGCGAGCTGACCGTCTGCTGGGCGAAGGACGAGGACAAGGCGCGCCAGACCGCTCGCGAGCGGTGGCCCATACAGGCGATGGACGCGGCGCTCGCATGGGAATTGCCGCTCCCCGCTCATTTCGAGGCCGCGGCCGAGCTGGTCACCGAGGACACCATAAGCGAGTCGATGGTGTGCGGCCCCGATCCGAAAGATCACCTCGAAGCCCTCCAGGAATATGCCGACGCCGGATACGAGCATGTCTGTGTCCATCAGGTCGGTCCCGACCAGGAGGGCTTCATGCAGTTCTACAAGAGGGAGATTTTCCCGCGGCTGAGAGTCGGTCGTAAGAAAGCGGCCTAGCTTCACGCACACAGGAGGATAAGAACATGGTGGAATCGAGATCAACCGTGGTTCAACGGTGGGACGCGGCCCCCTGGCTGGTGAATTGGTCCGCCGTCTGGGTCGGCGCGCTCGCCATGCTCACGGTCGGCCTGATCTTCGGGCTGATGGGCATCGCCCTCGGCGCTTATCAGGAAGCCCGCATCGCCAGCTGGCACAAGTTCCAGATGTGGGCGTTGGTCCTCAGTGTCTGCGGCGCGTTTTTCTCCTCCGTGGTTGGAGGCTGGACGGCCGGCAAGATTCTCGGAGACCGTCTGGCGGAGAGGGCCATGCTGCACGCAGCCATCGCGTGGGTCCTTACCGTGCCGATGCTCCTGGTCCTGGCCTCGCTCGGGGCGGCCGGTTATTTCGGGGTCTGGTATCACGGCCTGGCCGGCACTCCGGTCTGGGTAACGCCCACGGTCGTCGCCGACCCCCAGGCGGCGGCCATCATGGCCCGCAACGGAGCGCTCGGTGCCTTGACGGCGCTCTTGCTCGGGCTTGTCGGAAGCGTGGTAGGCGGCTGGATGGCATCCGGCGAGCCGATGACGTTCACGTACCATCGCACCCGGGCCGCGTTCGTCGCGAGCGGCCCAGAGTAGGGAGGATACGACCATGGTGCTCATTCTCCTGTGGCTTCTCGGAGTACCGCTGAGCCTCATCCTGATCCTGTTCCTTCTCGGCGTCGGCCACTAGGATGCAGCCCTCTCATTCCGAGGTCTCGGACACTGACGGAAGGCCCGTGGACCGCGGGACCGGGCGGCTCGATGATCTGCTGACGCCGGTACGGGACGGCCTCGAAGAGGTGGCCCGGGATCTCGGCGAAGCGCTCACGAAGGCCGGGGACGCGCTCAAGAAGTTCCGGGACAGTGACATCGCGGAGCTGATGCGGCGCTCGCCCGTGGCTGCCCTGTCGGTCGCTGCCGGTATCGGCATACTGGCCGGCTTCTACCTCTGGGCCCGGCGAAAGTAGCAGGGCGGTGCTTATCCACGAGAAGCCCGGCCACGAACGCCCGGACACCGGGCGAAGCATCTTCGCGCTCGTCGAAGAGCTCTTGCGCAATACGGCGAAGCTTCTCGATCAGAAGCTGATGCTGCTGCGCCTCGAGGTCGAGGACAGCCTGGGCACGCTGATGCGTCACCTCGCGGTTCTCTTGATCGGCGGCGCGCTGGCGGGCCTGGGTCTCGTGCTCTCGAGCATCGCCCTGGCTCTCTGGATAGGCAGCCAGGTGGGATCCACCATTGCCGGGTATGCCCTCACGGGCGCCGGCTTCCTATTGGCCGGCGCCGTCCTGGTGGCTGTCCGTGTCAGTCGCGGCGTAGGTCCCCAGCGCCCCCTGGCGGGACGGACCATGAAGGAGCTGGAGAAAGACACGCAATGGCTGAAGAGCGGGCTCTAGACATCAAGCGGGTGACGAGCGCAATGGACACGACGCGGCAGTCCATCCAGGACACGCTCGGGGAGCTCAAGGAGCGCGTCCAGGAAAGCGCCGACTGGAGACATCAGGTCGGTCGACGCCCCCTTACAAGCATATGGGTGGCGGTGGCATGCGGCCTGGTGCTTGCTCGCATCCTGATCCCCGCGGCCACGGGTGCCCGCCGCCGGTTTTCCGGCTCCTCGCAGGAACAGCGGAGCGGAATCGCTGCCCTCCCTTACCTGTCCGGAGCCATCGGTCTCCTCGGTCAGCTGGGAGCCTTCCCTCCGGTCCTGGCGCAGCTCCGGCGCCTCGTCGCCCATCTCGGCCCCAGGTCTCGCAGCGGGTGACTCGGCGTCAGGTCCCGTTCGAGAAGGCAGCGGGCGACGGATTCAGTGGCGTGATCCGGCCCCGCCCTCCTCGCCGAGGGCTCTGGCAAGAAGCGACTTCAACTTCGCGGCATCCACAGGCTTGGGAAGGTACGCGTAGGCTCCCTGGGCGGCCGCGCGACGCCGGGTATCGCTGCTGCCGTGCGCCGTCATCACGATGACGTGGATATCCGGCTCGTGACGCCTGACCGCCTCCAGAAGCTCGAGCCCGCTCATCGCGGGCATGACGACATCCGTGATCACGACCGACGGATGAACCACGCCGACCTTGTCCAGAGCCGCTCTGCCGTTCTCGGCGGTCTCGACTTCGTACCCCCACGCCACGAGTAGCGAGCGCATGCCTTCCAGCGAGTCGGGATCGTCATCGGCGAGCAGAATCCGCCGGGTGTCCGGGCTCGGACCTCTGTCCGTTCTCTCTTCACACATACTTCCTCGCATCGCCCTACTTGTCCCCTCCCATCCTCCACCGCCGGGTCTTGTTGTGGAGCGTCTTCGGAGTCGTCCCGAGGATGGACGCGGCGCGCGTCTTGTTGTTGTTGACCGACTCGAGTGTCCTCAGGATGAGCTCGCGCTCGCCCTGCTCGAGGGTAGTCCCCAGAGGCAGGAGGACTCCGTCTCCGTTGCCCTGCTCACGCCGCTCGGGTGGCGCGAGGCCGAGCGGGAGCAAGGTCGGGGTGATGAGGTCTTCAGCACAACCGACCACCGCCCGCTCGATGATGTTGCGAAGCTCTCGAACATTTCCCGGCCACCCATGATCGCGAAGCCGCATCATCGCGGTCTCGTCCACGCTCTTCACGTGCCGATCGTACTTCCCGTTGAACTCGGCGATGAACGACTCCACGAGGAGCGGAATATCATCGACGCGACGACGCAGGGGTGGCAGGGAAATCGCCAGGACATTGATGCGATAGTACAGGTCCTCGCGCAGCAGCTTGTCCCGCACCGCCTGCAGCGCGTCCCGGTTTGTCGCCGCCATGATCCTGACGTCCACCTTGAGCTCGGTCTTGCCTCCGATGCGGCGGACCACGCCGTCCTGGAGAATCCGCAGGTATTTCACCTGAAGGGCCGGGCTCATCTCGGTGATCTCGTCCAGAAAGATGGTGCCGGTGTCGGCCAGCTCGAAGTAGCCGGCCTTCCGCTCGTGCGCGCCCGTGAAAGCGCCCTTTTCGTGACCGAACAGCTCGCTCTCCATCAGGGTCTCGGGGATGGCCGAGCAGTTCACCGCCACGAAGGGCCCCTTGGCTCGGGACGACATCTGATGGATCGTGCGCGCAACCAGCTCCTTGCCCGTCCCGGTCTCTCCGGTGATGAGCACGGGAGCCGAGCTTGCCGCGGCCAGCTCGATCAACCGATAGATCTCCTGCATGGGCGCGCTCGCTCCGAGGATCGGGCCAATACCGAGGCTCTCCTTGAGCTGTCGCCGCAGTAGCGTCACCTCGCGCAGCATCTCGCCGCGCTCCACCGCCTTGTCCAGCAGCACCCGGAGGCGTCTCGGGTCGACCGGCTTGGTCAGGTAGTCGTAGGCGCCTTCCCGCATGGCGGAGACTGCCGTCTCGACGGTTGCGTGACCCGTCAGGAGAATGACGGCGGTATTGGGGTTGAGCTCGGCGAGGGGCTTGAGCAGGGCCACGCCATCCAGTCCGGGCATGACCAGGTCCGCGATGACCACCGACGGTCCGAACGCGGGTACCCGCTCGAGGGCGTCCTTGCCATCGATCGCCTCTTCGACCTCATAGCCCCATGTCGAGAGCAGATCCGCCAGACCCGATCTCGCTGACTCGTCGTCATCGGCAATGAGAATCCTACGCTTCATGTATTCCCTCCCTCGCTGCGGTGATCGACGCTAACGCGTAACGGGCACGGATATAGCAATGCGTGTGCCCAAATTTCCGACCCTGGCAGCGCAATCCAACTCACGTTTACAAAAGGGGATTTCTCCTGTCGTGCATCGACGAGAGCTTCGGCGCTGGGGCCTCTTTGGGTAATATCTACCGGGTAGATTCTACCGTCAAAGCGGTTGGTACCCGGACGGTGGCCAAGAGGCGCGCCTTGCCGAATTCCGAATCTGCGCCTATAGTCCGGACCCTCGCATGACCAACGGGAGCCAGGGAGCAGTGAAGCAGAAGGGGCCGGCCCATACCAGCGCCAATGGATGGCGGGGCGGCCTGTCAATCCGTGCCCGCGAGATCATCGTCCTCGGCCTGCTTACCTTGTGCGTCGTCGCGCTCAGCACAGCCGTGCACCTCTATCACGTGCGGCAGATTGTCTGGTCGTCCACGCTCCGGGAGGCCGATCTCGTCGCGCGCCAGATCTATTCGCAGAGCGCGTGGGCGCTGTCACGGCGCTCCTCGCCGGACCCGCGCGCCGTGCTGAGCCACGACTCCGATCTCCGGGCGCTCCTGAACGCCAGCGTGGGGTACGCGCCGTGGCTCCTCTATGCGGCCATTACCGACAGCAACGGCCGGGCCATCGTTCACAGCGACCGCAAGCGCGAGGGGCAGCTCGTCCCGCCGCAGAAAAGCCTTCGGGAGCTGATCGCCAATCACCCTCTCCAGCGCATGCTGGGCGCCGAACCCCCCTTCCCGATCTACGAAGTCACCGTGCCCTTCAATGCCAGCGGCGGGGTCAGCGACGGGTCGGTCTTCGCGATCCGGCTCGGCATCGCCATGCCGCTCCTACGGGACCGGCTCAACGACGCCTTCTGGTACACCCTCACCCTCGGCGCCATCGCGCTGGCGGCGGCCCTCGTGGTGGCCCTCGCGCTCTCGAGCGTCACCCTCAAGCCCATTCGCAAGCTCGCCGAAGACATGGAGCGGCTGCGGCGCGGGGAGTTCGATGTGGGCGACAACGGCGGCCCGAAGGACGAGTTCGGAAAGCTGGCCTACCAGCTCCAGATGCTCGGCAAGCAGATGGAGTCGGACCGCACGCAGATCCTCGCGGAGCGGAGCGAGCTCGACAGCGTCCACATGGCCGTCGACCACCTCGAGGACGGCATTCTGTTCGCGACGGCCGATGGCCGCATCGTCTTCGCCAACCGCTCCATCGAGACAGTGCTGGGGCGGCCGGCCAAGGACGCTGTCGGGAAGCATCTCCGCGACGTCTTCGCGCCGGATCACGCGCTCCGCCACATGATCCTCCGGGCCATGGAGGACGTGGCGGTAACCCGGAACGCGAAGATCGAGATCCCGACAGATGGCGCTCCCCTGGAGCTGCTGGCCTCGGTCTTTCCGGTCTCCGGCAACGCCTCCGCCTGCGAAGGAGCCATTCTCGTGGTGCGGGACCTCAAGTCGGTCGCCGTCTCGGCCCGAACCTTCCAGTCCCTCATCCAGTACTCGGCCCAACTCGCCGCCCTGGGCCAGATCACCGCCGAGGTGGCGCACGACGTCAAGAACCCGTTGCACGCCATGGTCGTCCGCGTGGCCTTCTTGAAGGAGCGGCTCACGAGCCCGCCTCCCGACGTCGTCCGGAGCCTCGACGTGCTCGAAGCGGAGATCAATCGGGCGGCGGCGGTCGTCGACAGGTTCATGGAGGTCGTCTACCCAGCCGACGCCGTCCGGCTGCCCGTGGACGTCAACGGCCTGCTTCGCGAGATCACGGTCCTGCTTCAGACCGAGTGGCAGGCCAAGGGCGTGATGCTGACCGTGCGCGCGGACCCGAACCTGCCCCCGGGCCGGGGCGACGAGCAGATGCTGAGGCGCGCGTTCATGAATCTCATCGTGAACGCCTGCCAGGCCATGCCGAACGGAGGGGAGGTCACCGTCACCACCGAGGCGGAGGCGGATGCATACGTGAAGGTGGCCATCAGCGACTCGGGCGTCGGCATTCCTCGCGAGGATGTCGAGCGGATCTTCAAGATGTACTACACGACCAAGCCAGAGGGCACGGGCATCGGCCTGGCTCTGGTCCGCCGCGTGGTCGACCTCCACCACGGCAGCATCGAGATTCGCTCCACCGTCGGTCAGGGCACCAGCGTCATCGTGCGGCTGCCGACAAAACCCGCATCATGAGAGCGGCAATGCCGCGAGCCACTCCGGCCGGATTCCGAGCTCGTCAAGAGTCTTGACGACGCGCTCGGGTGTGCCCAGGTCACACCAGGACACCTCGGACAGACGCATCACGGCGAGCTTGTCGGAGCAGCGCTCCAGGACGGACCGGGAGAAGCTCGCGCGCTCCGCAAGCTCGTAGGCCTGGCCGGTGGCCCATCGCTCGTGCTCCGTGCCCAGGAAGTCGTCGAGGCGCGCCAAGCGCTCGTGAAGTGAGGGCAGGCATGTGCGCCCGGCGTCGACGAGCGTGGACGCACGGCCCGCGAACACGAAGGTGTTCCACAACGCGCCCGACCTGAAGAGCTCGTCGGCCCTGAGCTGGGTCGGCTTCTCTCTGAAGCTCAGGACGCGGTGCATCGGTCTCCGTCCCGACCTGGGCAGGGGCTCTCCGAGCTCTATCCAGCCATAGTCCGTCTCGGGCTCGCTCGGCTCCGCCCCCAACAGGACGATGCGTTCTGGGAAGCGCTCGAGAGACTCGACGATCTCGGCGACGTGCTCCATGAAGACCTCGTCGTCGGCCACGAAGTGGTCCGACGGCAGCACTATGAGGATGGCCTGGGGATCCTGAGCCATGATCCGGTGGGCCGCCAGCAAGACGGCCGCCGCGGTCCCGCGATCCTTGGGCTGCTCCAGGACATGAGGCATCGGCGACTCGTGGCGCAGCTCCGCCGACATGTACGAGCCCTGCCCAGCCATGGTCACCACGATCGTTCTCTCGGGGGGAATCAGGAGGCTGACCCGATCGAGCGTCTGACGCAGGAGGGATTTGAGCCCAGTGAGCACGGCATACTGCTTGGGTCTGTCCTCGCCGTAAAGGTGCCGGGTCAGCCCTCTCAGTCGCATTCCCTTGCCACCTGCGAGCACGACTCCCCAGGCATGGGGTGGGCCGTCATCGTCTGGAGACTTCTCCACTGCTGGCGTTGGTTGCCGGCAGATCCCCATCATGAAGGCGCCTCCTTATAGGCGAACGGCTGGCTCTCGGAAAACCGTTCTGGCCCACCGCAACCGCCGTGCCAGCCTCAGGCAGGTATTTTGAAGGTCTAACATTTGAATATGTCGAAGAAATGATCACTAGGCGCTCTCCAGGCCGGTTTCACCACCGTTCCCCAAATTCCCGCGTTACCGATTTACCCGGTAAATCCAACCTTACCTAGCAAGCGCGGCGCGACGGACCATCACCCTCAGTGCAAATGTCTGAAAGTCAACATTTGCTGGCGACCCCCTCGGGGGCATATGACTTGCAGCCCACTTCATCACCCATGACGGACGTCACGGAGCTCTTCGCGCAGGTGGTCGCCGCCCTCGGGCGGCGGCGAAACGCGACGTATCGCGTCCAGCTCGGGGCATCGCTCGGATTCGATCAGGTTGCGGCGC
>WNFO01001681.1_pt1 | contig 25985 bp, 23 predicted proteins | sample 5400251 | NCBI WGS metagenome assembly WNFO01 (sample SAMN13153354, study PRJNA577476) | soil metagenome | isolation source: 100 cm saprolite under Madrone tree | place: USA:California | collected 2016-06-14
CAAATAATGTAACGTCTACCATCAATGAATCAATGATGTTTGACCCGACTTTCCGAAACTCCGTAATCCCATGGACGAACCACAACTTGGGGCACAGTTGCTTGTCTGGTTTGAAAGAACCACAGACTCGGAGGAGATTCATCCACGAAAGGTTCGGCCACTTCTGGAGAAAACTTTGACTGGGCGACCTGCTTGTTCGCGTAGCTGATTTGCACGATCGCTCTCGTAAATGAAATAAACGTCCTTGCCGAGTTCAATTTCTTCTAAAGCGGGTAGGAGAGCAAGGTCGGTAAACTCTTGGAGGGCACCCACAATATAGTCGTAGTACTTTGTGCCTTTTACATGAAGTACCCTGACACTGGGGAAGTGCTGAAACATCCTACGCCACATGGCGGCATTGTACGAGGTGCCTCTGGTCGGCCAAATTACGTTGACATGGAGTTCTTCCACGGTGGCAAGCCTCGTAGAGAGAGCGCTGCTCATCTCCATTGACACTGGGAAACGACCTCGATCTGAATGCAATTCAAATTTCCGCTTGCAATGGCTAGTGCATTTCGAGCGAGTCAGCAGCGAGATAGAATAATTTTGGAGGGCTAAGTTAATTTGAGCGATGTCATAACGTTCCTCCATCTCACCAACAAACCGGGGTAGGTGTACGATTTGAAGTGAAATCGCGTCAGAGAAGGAAAAGTCACCATCCCGGAGGGATGGGGCTGAAATCCCAACCAGGAGGTCATCCAGGAATAGGTGATGGCCATCGTAGTAGAAACATGTTAATTTTGAGAGTGGGACAATATCTCCGGGGGTTGATGGCCGCGACGAGAAGTCGGGAGGTTTGGATGACCTGGGTATGGACAGCCTAAGATTGCGCAGGCATGGCATGCCTTGCAAACAGGCTAGAAAGGATGCTTCTGGTGATGAGCCGAAAACAGTATCGATTTCCAAAGAGAGGTCTGTGAGAGCCGTTGCAGACGACAAGAATCCAAACACGGATGCGAGAGTAGCGTGTTCAAATCTAAGTCGTTGTAGGTGCAGATCTGATAGCTTGGGACCCCTAAGAAATGTATCTGGGAGTTTCGAAGCGCCGGTTTTGAAGTCAAGGACAAGGCTCTCCAGTACGGGAAAGGGGAAATTTGTCGCTTTGAAGAATTTGTCGAAGTCGGCGCTGGTCCCTCTAAAAGAGATCTCGCGCACACAATCACGATGAAATTTGAAAGCGGCGTGCATGCGCTGAAAGGCACGCTCAGTGCGGTCTTTATTGCTATGCATGGCCAAGTCGATGCGAATCGGTAAAGAGTTTAACCTCATCTTCTTGAAGCGGCTCGGCTTCTCGGGTCCTACTGTCATACTTAAATCCAGACGAGAGGACGATGCGAGCATGACAGCGCGCCACTTTCTGCACACATGTGCGAGATTGAACCATGCGTGTCTCCTTCTCCACATTTGATCGTATGGACCGATGCTTTGCCGATAATAATCGAATATCTCTAATAGCACTTCACCAGGGAGGTTATTGATGGTCAAGGTTGTTGACTGTCCCGTGTCCTGGCAGATGCTTTGACTTTGGAAAATCAGTGAGTTATGGCGAGTCACTACCTGACTTACTGTTGATTACCAGTGAGCTTGGTAGTGGTTAAAAGAGAGCAAATCACGCCCATGATGATCAGGGGAACAGAGACCAGGCGCGTCAGGGGTGACATCTACAACGGACCGGAGGTCGGAAAGTCGAACTGCACCGGACCGGTGGGACACTCCCATACGCTTTACCAGTTTTTTAATGATGCAGCCCGCCGCTTGCGCTGTGGGACGATGAGTGGTCCAGCATGGATGATGTTATGGTCCCAGGCCGTGAGGCACGGGCATACTTAAGAGGCGATGGCATGTGAGGAGCAGGCTGGCAGGAGCAAGAACTTGAACGGAGGAAGAGGTAAGCAGCCCCAGGTGCCACAACCGCAACCGCCTCAGCTGCACGGTTCCATCTGCCACAGCAGGGCACTGGTAAATGTTCCCTATGCGAGGTGGCGGACTCGGACGACGCGCACGGCGCTCATGCGAGAGTGCTGCACGTTTGTGGCGGGCGGGAAATAACCCTTACCGGGATACACTAGACAGCGCGGGCACGCAGTCGGTCTTACATCGTCTTCCTCGTAAATGAAGCTAGAGAGATCACTGCACGTGTCGTAGAAGTTGTTCAGCGTCCACTAGCAGCGTTTAGACGACGACGACGACGACGCGAGCATCCCGTGAACAAAATTTTTACTGTGGCCGCTTTTTCACCAATGGTCGCTCGGCTGTTGAAGTCACAGTTGCAATATACCACCGCAGCACACTCCTCCTATATCATTCGTATCCCGAATGCCAATGTTTATCGATTCGGCGATTCGGACGTCGCTCGACCTGTCCTCCGGGCTGTTGATTGGACCGTTCGTGAAGGGGAGAGCTGGGCAGTTGTTGGGTCGGGTGCTGGCGAGAAAACGGCGTTACTAGAGGTGAGTGAGAGACTTCTTACACGATATATCCTTTTCCCGGCTTCTCTGGATCTCTTCCATGTCCCGCTAAGCATGCCAGCTACTTACATGCGACACGCAGACCCTTCTCGGGAACATGCGGATATCCCCCCCTCCACCTGGCGGACCTTTGCCATCGCTATCACTCAATCCTCGCCCTATTAACGAAGCCGTCTACCTCGTCTCGTTTGCGCATCGACAACGTGCATCAGGCGCCTTCTACGATTATACCGCACGGTATGGTGCAGTACGTGATGAAGATCGCGTCACTTTACGCCAAAGCATGTTTCCCGAAGAATCCGGCCTCGTAAAAGACTCTATAAAATCTTTCATCGTGGACAAATCACATCACGAACGGGATGATGTGTCTTCACAGGTTGAAAAAAGGGCACGTGGGTTCGAAGAGTTGACAGAGAAGTTGGGACTCAAACCCCTCCTGGATCTTCCCTTAGTGGCCCTTAGTAATGGGCAGACACGCCGAGCGAGAATAGTCAAGGCGCTCCTAGAACAACCTGAGATTCTTCTACTCGACGAACCTTTGAGTGTGTGTTCTGCCCTCCATCTATGTACGGTCAGACTGACGAAGACCCATTTAGCGGGACTGGACTTTAAAACGCGTCCCACTTTACTTTCTCTTCTTCATTCTATTCATGTCTCAAATAAACCTCGTATCATCATGGGACTGCGCTTGCAAGACCCCGTACCGGAATGGATCACCCACATTGCTTTGGTTCAAGGTGGTCATGTGACTACCGGAGAAAAGGCAGCGATCTTGGGCAAGTTGAATTCACATACTCATGGACTTGCTCGTTCAGCCACTGCTGTGCGCAATCGAAGTTTAAGCGCCGGAGCTGGTATCTTAGTCGACATGCAGAATGTCAATGTACGATATCATGAACGACACGTGAGATTGTATTTTCTCTCCCATATCCCTCAAGTTTACCCGGTCGCTATAGGTTTTGAAAGATATCAACTGGACTATTCGGGAAGGGGATCGTTGGCACCTCCAAGGCGCTAATGGTACTTGACCACTGCTCCTAATTGCAGAAAACCATAACGTTACTCAATTCAGGGTCGGGGAAAACCACACTTCTGTCCGTCTTGACCGGCGATCACCCTCAATCCTACACCCAGCGCGCGCCGATGTCTACACTCGCACTTTTTGGTGCCCCCCGCCGCACACACGCGACCACGCGCCTCCGCGCCCGCATAGGTGTCGTCTCCCCAGAGCTGTACAACGCCTGGCCCCGCGGGCGCAACATGAACGTGTGGGAGGCAATAGCCACGGGTTTCGACGGTGGGTTCGTCCCGCTAGGTCCGCGCGGGCTCGGCGTCGGACTACATGGTGAGCTGAGCGACTCCGAGCGTAAATGGCGTGCAGATCGCGTCTGGGAACTCCTGCGAGGACTTGGCCCGCATACGTGGGCCGGCGCCGATCTTGGGGAAGGGGCGGAGTCAGGGGAGGGATCGGTGGAAGAATTCGCGCAGTGTCCGTTTGCGGCGTTACCTGCTGATGCGCAGAGCATCGTGCTTCTGATGCGCGTACTCGTTGGTCGCCCGCCGCTTGTGCTATTGGATGAGGTGTGGTCTGGTATGGATGAAGGTATGGTCCGTGCGGCACGGGCGTACTTAAGAGGTGATGGCATAGGCGAGAAGCAGGCAGTCGTCGTGGTCAGTCATTGGGAAGATGAGGTACCGTGGGGAGCTGAGGATGGTGTGAAGAGGTTCAAACTAGAGGGAGGCGAAGGTGTGGTGTTATAGCTGTAGCCTGCGCCATGAACTTTGTGCCAGGGAAGCAGTACAGACGTTGGCCAAATGTTTGTCGCCCACACAGAGCTCTGTACTGGCGTTTGCCACCTAAACCGTGTAACCTTTCTACTGTCACTTAGTAGAAGTGCCGGTGCGCTGCCTGTGCCAGTGTGAAATGCGGGTTTTTTAAATTGTCCGGAGTCGGAGCCTTGAAGTCTCGACGGCCCGGTGTGTGTGCCGCGCCATACGTTTCAGTATTTCTTCTAGGCAAACTCGAGGGCATGCCATTCGTTCATGGGATATTCCGCCATCGTGTACGTGCGCATGTCGTGAGTTCGCTTGTGTACACAAGCAGACGCTCAACATTGACGTTCTCCTTTGACCAACAGAGTCGAGTGGCACGTCGCGGAGGCCGGGGTGGTGAGTTCAAACATTGCGACTGTCCACGGAAAGGCCCGCCATTTACTCCTAGGTAAGTGTGTGTCGCTCAACATACTCACGCAATGCAGTGGCATGTCACCACGTGTGTCTTCTGAGTGGGCTTCCTCTTGTGGTCAAGGTATTGTTATGCCGTTGCACCTCACATGCTCGAAATTTTATCGAGGCTTCCCACCCGTCGAGAAGTACGGTATGCTTGTTGGTGGGATAGACCCGCATCTGTTCGATCTATCTAGCATGCTCATCCTCAAAGAGAATCACGTCTGGTCGGCAGGAGGTCTCTCGTTTGTTCCCAATTTTCGCGATTTTTCCCCCCTATGAAGACCCGGGACAGGACAGATCACCACCACCCATGCGATTTTGGTGGCTTTTCAATTCTCTTGGACGTCAAAGTGCGCGACGAAGAAGAGGCTAACGAAGCCATCGCGGCGCGGCTAAAGCTGATGGTGATAATATCAAGGCAACGAGCTGGTTTCATGACACGATGTTTGTGTGAACGCTGGAAAGGGGAAGGTAAGAAGTTCCTGCTCGAGATGAGTGGGGCAATAACCGAAGCTAATTTGCGCGGGGGTGTCATCGATGGCAAGTAGACCCTAAGCTATGTGAATGTTTATTGTCACTTTGCACGAGTAGAGATTGACATCTTGAGCACGAGCTCTGTGTACCAGTCTGTATCAACTTCATCTTGGAAGCAGCTCAGCCGCAGCTGTATTTTCAGACTTGAAGGCATGCGACCACTTGGGTATTTCTAGTAGGTCACAGCAAAGTCATTCTATTTCATATTTGTTCCTATAGGGTTTATATAGGAGAGCACTTTAAGGGGATTCCGGGTTGACAAAGCTTTCTAAGCCGCCATCCAAGATCCAATCAACTAAACGACCGATGCTGTCCAAGTCTGTCCCAGCCTCACCCATAGAAACCCTATTCCCTGACTCAATAGAGGAAACCTGACTGTTTTGAGCAGTGCATTGAGGCCCCTCATGATCCTCGCAGGTAGGGTAAGAATTAGAGAAATCAGGGAACTGGATCGTTGGAATTGCTGCAGAGAACCCAATGGGGCTTTTGATGTTGTCTCTGATTGCAGGTATGAATCGAAGCTGCTCAATGAGTGGTGACTGTCCAGGTTGCACAATTGGAGGTGGTGACCCTTGAAGCTGCACAGGAGGTACCTCCATCGCGAGCACCCCCGTATCGGACGAGCCAGAACTCTCACTATCTGTCTCCGAGTCGCTGAAGATGCCTGTCTCCAAGGGCCCCATGTCACCCACTGAGGAATTGCTTTGCCTGCCGGCCTTGTTCCTCGCTATGACCTCGGGGAGGCCTGGAATAATCTGCAGGAGGATATCGATTGGGATATCTCCGAGTCCGGGTCTCTCGGTTGTTGCTCTCGCCATCGCTAAATGGCTGGTTTCTGGTTGAGACTCGGAAGCAGACGTCGATGCACCCGCAATGGGGGCTTTTGTTGCCTTAGACTTGGTACGACGAATGCGGGCCTTCAAGGGTGGGGACTGATAATGGACTGCCTCGGATGGCTGTGGAATTGGCTTGGAGATGGGCACCCCGCGTGCGTAGGCGGACGAACCACGGGATTTTAGCGCGTTCGGCTGAGGGTGTGAGCGTGCTATAGAATGCGTCCTCGCTGTTGTAACCGACTTTGAGGCTCCTTGGACAGGCGGTGGTTGGACAGCCTGACGGCTGTTGAGAAGCGCAGGTGGAAGTCGCCCTAAGGTCCCGCGCTGTGCTATGACGTTCATGGCGTTCTGTGGAAGATCCAAGCCTAAAAATGCTGTTGCATCTAGGAGTTGAGAATGCGAACTGTCAGTGGGAAAGGAGTCAACTAGAGAAGGTGATGCGTCAAGCGACCGGGAAACGGCCCCAGGCATCGGGGAGGGAAGTGGTTGGGACACAGAGGACGAGGGTTGTGACATTGGGTGGATGGAGGAATGCTATGAGTGTGTTGCGGAGGTTAAGGAGGTATTTTTTTAGCGATTGAGAGGAGCTGAGGTGGGAGGGGAGGTTATGGAGTAGAGCAAACCACGCCCAGAATGAGGCAACATATATATTGAGAGCAAGTGTGGAGAACCACGAGGGAAGAACGTACGTTGTGGTAGAGAAAAGGCTATACCAGAAAAGCGACGACAATGTAAAGCTAGATGCATTGTGGTGAAGTACTTTGCACGGGAAATGCGCTGTGTCAGGGCACGTGGTCTTTGCCACGTGTATACAGCCCGACGACTGCGACTTCAAACTATTATGATTGTCGAAGCAAGAACTGTAGTCATTCTTAACGGAGAAAGTGAAAATGTTAAATATAGATGAGCCTTTGGCCAAACTACAAATAAATATATTATTATCTAAAGTCCAATGATTCTAAGACGAAGTCCGTGAAGTCCGTGATCCTCTCCTTGTCACACCATCATGCTAACAACCGATCATCCCACCGGCGCCGCAGTCATTGACGTTTAACCTGAGGAAGATCGCTTTGTTCGAATTTGAGGTAGAAGCCGAGGTCCAAGTCGAAAACGAGCCGTACTAGTATATAGACTAATACTTCATACCATCGGAATCGTACGACGTATCGTTGGACACCGTACGGTTGTACGCTGTACCGCCGTAAGCCGTACCATTGGATGCCGTACCGTTCGATGCTGTATCGTCGGACGACGTAGTGTTGCAGGCTGTACCGTCATGTGTCGTACCATTGGACGTACCATTGGACGCTGACCAGTCGGACGCCGTAGTGTTGTACGCTGTACCGTCGTATGTCGTACCATTGGACGCCGTACCGTCATGTCTCGTACCATTGGACGCTGTACCGTCGTATGTTGTGCCATTGGATGCCGTACCGTCATGTCTCGTACCATTGGACGCTGTACCGTCGTATGTTGTACCATTGGATGCCGTACCGTCATGTCTCGTACCATTGGACGCCGTACCGTTGGATGTTGTACCACCATATGCTGTACCATTCGACGCTGGACCGTCGGATGCTATCACTGTGGTGTTGTGCACCGTGCCGTCATGTGCCGTACTATTGGACGCCGTACAGTTGGATGTTGTTCCATCATAAGCAGTACCATTGGGCGCTGTACCGTCGGACGCCGTCACGGTAGTGTTGCACGCCGTACCGTTGTATGCCATACCATTCGACGCCGTAGTATTGTACATCGCACCATCATATGTCGTACTGGGTGCCAACTGCTTGCCTATGGCCAGCGCCTTTGCCTTGAAAGCATCGAACGAGTTGTTGCTGCCACTTGGTCCAGGATTCACTGCGAATACCATCCCCTGGCCGCAGTGGCTGGCCGGAGTATTTGCAGCCTGGCGACAATGGATCCAGATGGGTTTTGTCTAGTAAGAGAACAATTAGAAAGGACAGTCAGTTCAATAATGCGGTGGGAAATCGTCCAAGGGAACGCGTACATCATCAACAATGAGATCCCGGATTGGGAGCAAAGAAGACCCCAATGTAACAGAGACACTATACGGTGCGAAGACATCAGAAAACACGCGATGTCACAGTATTTGGATAGACAGGGCGCACAAGCCAGTGTCCATTCCGCCATCAAGAGGCGTGCATGGTGTGTTAAAGCTGGACTGGGTCACACTGTGGTTCTTGCCATGGAAAACGAACGAGATGCGCTCTCTCATTTGGGCGGTCTGGAAGGGAGACTTGTCAGTACAACGAGGATATTACAACTGTATGGTTGTCTCACAATATAGGACGGATCAAAAATGAGGCCTGAAGTGTCATTGCTGACATTAACAATATGGATTACCTCAGTGGGCGGAGAGTACGTGGGGGCCGCAGAGGAGAATAGAACCATTCCGCTAAGCAGTGCGAGGGAGGTGAAGATCATGGTGCTTCGTGAAAAATAACTAATAGAGACGAGAGAGGGAGTAAAGTATGAGACTTGTGAAGGCCAGCAAGCATCAGGCCAGCTGGTTTTATAGCAGGTACCAATCAGTGTAAGTCAGTTGCTGTGCGATAGTCGTAGACTATGATGGTGTTCGAACAAGCAGCCGAGATGTCCGAGGCGGCCAGGGCCAAGCAGAAGTGAATGCCGTTGCATGGCGGTGCTCATTAACTTACCCACACGGGTCGCTGACTAGGTCATTGATGAGCACTGCACGGCGGGACGCTCCGGGATGCTCAACAAGTCTTCGCTTCGGCAAAAGCCTAGAACCCCGACTGAGCCGAAGATGACATGGAGCAATTTCGGCTGCGCATGATGAGGCCTGAATTATGAGGTTTCATCGAGTGCCAGTATTGTCCGAACCCTGGTGAACGACAAACTTGTCCTAGAAATGTTATTGCTGTAACTCATTCATGAGGAATTGACTGCTAGTTTGTCAAAGAAAATAACAATATCAGTAAATTCAAAAACTTTTAAAAAAGTGAAAAAGTTGACGTTGACTCATGCTGATTGAGTGGTGCATTTACAACTTTTTGATCACTTTCACAACTTTTTTCAGCTTTTTTACTTTTTGACAAATCGGCAAAATCGGCATTTGGCAAAAAAAACAGGTTATTTTGCACTGTTGGTACTTTTTTTGCTTGCTCAAGCTTGAGCAAGCCCAAAAACGTTTAGAGCAGGTTTACTGATGCGAAATGATGCGAGACGCACCCGGTTTGCTGTTCCACGAACGCCGCCGTACTCTCAGTTGCCAGTGACGACCGGGGAATGCATTGAGAAAGACACTGGCAGCGCCATCGCACACACTCCGACTCGGAGTCGGGTATGCACGCCATAGGCAGAGGGATCGGTGTCGAAGTCGCAGCTGAGCCATTGTTACAGTAGTGTTACAGTACGTTTCCAGCATGCCGGAGCCCAATCGGCTAGTTTGCCGGCATCACCCGACCATTCAATTGGTATGCCACGACGACCCTGGCCAATCTTTCCCCAGTTGCTATAATGTATGTACTGTTCTGTGGATACATACTGAACTGTGAGTTAGTAGCGACTATGTAGCGCCCAAAGCCGCGCCAGTGAATAGGTCTCAACAATCTAAACGCACGCCACTTCGAATCGTTGCATGCCCCGGGCTAGTTGAGCATTACCGACGAGACGTACGGCGGTCCCCTTGACTCATCCCTTTATTCACCCTTCTTGTTGTCCAAGCTTTCCTTTTTTACCACAGATGAGAAACGCAAAATGACAGCCTTGACTCGGGCTTGGCGCGACAAGATCAATCCAGCCTGAGTAGGCAACTTGGAACCTTGACCGCTTAGAGTTCAACATTCAACCCCGTCCTTGTCGCCATCACGGAAAATGAAATCACCGACGCGCCCTTTCGTCTGTGCAGGGCACCAGTTATTGAGTGTTCCTCACGCCGAACAGGTTATGCGCAATACTTCTTGGCCAAGGCGAATGCCTCTGCGCTCCCACGTGTACGCAAGTCAGACAGACAACAACCGAATTGCGCGTGCAGTAGGTGCCACGATCGCGAATCGTGTAGACTCACTACGACGGAGCACGATGTGGGCTATTCAACATTGAAGTGGTCGGCAACGAGTGAGTCTTTTTTTCACGACCCCGTCCTCCCTCTTCAGTGCCAACCACTTCCCGCCTCCCACAGATACTTCACTTCCTGACTGAATAGACGACCCCCAATGTGTGCACCACTCTCCCTCGCGGGCCATCTAAGGACATTGTAAATGAGATCGATTGCAACCTAGCAGATGCCATGTCCGTTGTGCGCAACGTCCTTTTCAACCCGATGTTTGCGCCTGGTGGTGCTGCTGTCGAGATGGCCATCTCGGTTGGCCTACTCGCGCGTGTGCGCTCGCGGTGACTGGCGTCGAGGTGGAACCCTCCCGCGCCTTCGCGGATGCTCTAGAGGTCATCCCGTGCACTCTTACCCCGAACGCCATCCGCGTCCTCATCGCGCTTCGCATGCGTCTCCCTTCCCCTCCGTTTTTCTTTCTAATCCTGCGTAAACGTCTTTTTTCTCTAGGCAAGCATGCGAACGGAGAGTATTCGTGACGGATGACGGGACAAGATATCGTGGGTATATAAACGTACAAGATGTACGAACCTGCAAGTGTCAAGGTTCGTTCCTCCCTACTCTCCCACGCATGAGCCGCAAGCTTCTCTGACTACTTCCTCCCCTCTCATACACAGATCCAAACCTTCAAACCACCATCGAGGTGCTACTTTTCTCACGTTCTTTCATTCGACTCTTTTATTGACTATTTGCTTCTGCCTCATATGGGCCGCGCGTGTCCTATTGCGCGTGGATCGTTGTTCAGGCAACACGTAGGAAACGCCAGAAGAAGCAGGGCCCTCCTCCGGAAGAACTTACACAGGAATAATTCCATGATAGGCAATCGAAATCTTCCGTGTCGATGTACTAACAGTGACCAATTGTCGTATGAAAACATACTAAAGGACGTAATCGGCTCAACCAATCCTTCTGGCAGTGGGGATTGACGGGTTTCGATGCATCTGCTCTTTGGATCCGTGAGCGTAGGCAACTTATTAATGCACTTGATCGATAGGCTGCTTGAAGCGAAGGACGAACAAAACTGATGGATCATGGAAAAATGTCCTAATGTACCAATTTAGCGTCCCTATATAATCGAAGGACAGACGTTGGCTGGCCTCGTGGTAACCCGTGTAAGAACAGTTCGGAATCAGTCTGCGAGACTTGGGGGACTTCTGTCTCCGGGGGGCGCTGAACTACCCTGTTCCAAACTCTAAACTCTAAAGCGCTGGGGTAGTAGTATTTGACTGGTTATTATTGATGTCTTATTGCGGTCACCGTCAAGGGTAAACGATTGCGGACACGTGAGAAGGGGGAAGGAGACTCACCCTAAGAGCACAGTATATTCCTAAGCAATGACGGTGTCGGCGCCTCGCGAGTACCGTGAAATTACGTTTGGACAGGAACATAGGTTCTATTCATATTCATGACACCTAATCACCGCACCTCGGGGAGGGGACCGACCCAAGCATGAGCTTAAGAAAGAAAGCAGGAAGGGTCACGGTCACGGCGTTCTGGAAAGCAAAGTCAGGTCTGGGGAGGGCATGGTAAGGAATAAGAAATCCGACTTTGAGAACTCACCCCCTCTTTCAAATTATACGATTGGAGGACCAGACGACCTCTGATACGGAGAATTAGCTGCTTCCGGAAAATGGTTCCTGTCGATAGGCGACTGAACATGCGTAGGAGGATAGCTCACCGAGAAGGAATCTGGGCCCAGTTTCTCCGATCTTGAGGACACACCGTCGCACCCGACCAAGCCACTTTCCAGCTCTCTTCCTCACGCACGGCTTGGAGAACAGGTGGAATGCCACCCGGATTGCGGAGTTGATGATGTTGACGTTGTGATTGCGTGGGACGAGTGATGTGGTCACGGTAGGGTTGCAACCTTAACGGTGACTATTCTGGGCGAATAAGCGCTGTGGCAGTGTTGTACAGTTGTTCGAAAGATGCCCAAGTTGGCAGACGCCTAGCGCATCCTCAGTCATCAATAAGACGCTGGCCACCGCAGTAACTTGCAGGAGTGTGATATGTGCTCAGAGACGCGACACGTGACTGGGTCTGGGAATCTCGGCAAAGGCCACCGGGGGACTCAACCGCCTTGACGCCTTTGACGACCATGGAGCTCACTCAGGGGCAACAGTACGTCTGGTAGCGGCTCTATTGGCTCTCCTACTAAACCCCTCCAAGTCAGGCCTCCTCTCAGGACACAGAGCCTTCGCCTCAATTGTCGATCAATAGTCTCCCCAACGAGCTACTCATAGAGATATTCGATTTTTATCAACAGGACATCATCAGTCACGGTTATAAATCGAGGATAACATATATTTGGCTCAATCTCTCCCAGGTATGCAAAAGGTGGCGTGCTGTAATGTTCGCATCCTCCTCCCGTTTGGATGTGTGCCTTCTCTTGGAACCTAAAAATGGAGCCCACATGAAGACCCTCATGTCAACTAACTCGCTTATACCAATTGTCATCAAATACAACACGTATGGAGCCGTAACAGCTAAGGACATGGGTCGCTTGGTTTCCGCGCTTAGACGTCCCCATCGTATTCGTGGGATTGACCTTACCTTATCGTCCTCCGAGTTGGACAAATTCTTCAAGGCAACGAAATGTCCGTTTCCCGCACTAGAAAGCCTCGCAATTCGTAGTAAAGATAATCTAGAACCGAAAATCCCCGCTACATTTCTCAAGGGAACAAATTTGCATCTGCGCCTACGATCTCTCAAGTTACATCCCACTACCCTCACATCCATATCACGACTTCTATCGTCGGCGCTCACTGACCTCTCTTTGAAAATCAATCCTGATTATCGCCAACCGCCAGATTTGTCACTCCTCCTCTCCCAGTTACAGGGCCTGCCCAACCTCCGCCATCTCGACTTGGAAATAATTCGTTTTAAAATCGACATGGAACAGCTCAGGCTCACCGAGCCCAAGGAAGGTTTTCGACTTGGAAAACTAACTTCTTTCCGCTATCGTGGCGACAGCGCATCGTTAGACTTTCTCACGATGGGGTTTGAAGCCCCATCCCTCCAGGATGTTGACATTTGTCTCTATGACCGGATTCTGACTCTGTCTTGGATTTCGCACCTCCCCCAGTTTATTAATGACGTAGGGGAACAATACCGCGCTGTTCGAGTGGTCCTCGGAAGTGATTATTTCGACTTCTCGTTGCTAGCCGGCTTGAAACGCGTCGGCCACAACTCGCCACAATTCAGATTGCATTTATCGCGTCACCAAGATTCAAGTATCCAAAACTGGATAATGGACATAACCAGCGTGTTTTTGGCAAAGCTTTCCATTATCGAGGAACTACTTATCATCTTTCGTCACACTGGTGATGCGTTGGAGGTTATTCAGTGGCGCACGTTCCTTAAGCTGTTCCCCAGTGTCAAAGAGTTCCGGGTGCAAGGCACGAATAATCACCGCATCGCAAGTGCTCTCCATCAAGAGCCTAATGCTATCTTTCCCGTTTTGGAAACGATTACTATTTACGCAGAGTCATACCTTGAGCCTTTATCCGCGCTGGCCATCTTCCAGCAATTTACCTCTGCGCGCCAACAGGCAGGTCACCCGGTCAAAGTGTCCAAAGTGGCTTGGCCCTGGGATGTGGATCTTTCACTGAACATCATTCGTGCGTGATCGGTGGAGGGGGCGATGTGGCTGTATGTTTCTGACTTCATGGAGAACAGATAGTGGTCAATAAAGGTTGGGCGCGTCGATGTCCACCCTGTTACCTTACTGTTCCGAGTGTGCATGGCACCAAGTACCGAATACATGCTATAGTAGTAGGTTATCATAAGTAGCGTCCGTACAATATAACTGTGTCGATTCTTATGGTACTGTCACTGGGGCAATGTAATTCAATTCAGTTGCTTTCGACCGACCAATCAGATTGCAATATTTAGTCAACTGGATTGGTTGAGGTTGCGGTGCCTGAGGCCTGAGGCCTGAGGACCGACTTGTGCGACCTGAAAGGATACATGCTTACGCTCATGATATAATTTATCTTGTCACATGAGAGCCAAGGAGCTAGTTAACTTCATCGTGTACTGCACCAAACTGTGTGGTACAAACGTAGGATAGATCGTTTGATACACGTATTCGATACGCAAACGAAATGAGCTAAATTGTGTAAGGTGGTTGTCGTGGCTGCGCTCGCACAGACCGCTCCACCACCCTCAACCACACGATCTGCCACACGATCTGCCAGTGAGCCGTCCGGGGCGTCCCAGCCCCGGTCTCTCCTCCGACGCCACGTCGGAGCGCCCAACTACCTCGCGTTCAACACATTTCTCTTTTTCTTCCTTCATCCCTCGCCTCCCTCTCCAGTACAAGACTTTTGTAGAATGAATCACATTCCTTTCCGCCTTCACTGCATCCTCCTTTACCTCATCCCCATTGTTCTTATCTCCTTCTTTATACTCTGGGTAGCGACGATCAACGCTTAGTAGTCGCAGACATACGACACCAGTACGCCTTCTTACATAGTCCTTTTTTCTATTTTTATTTTACTGACATCCTTTATATTCCCTTATGCGTCCGGTACAACACTGACCACCCTTCCTTATCAAGTAGTCGATACTTTAAGCCACCTCCTTGCTCAAGGAATAATCAGTTCAGCTCGCGTTTTCCCCCTTTTTCGTGTGGCAGCCGTCTCAGGACGCTTTCCCTTCGTCTTTCCTTTCTTTTTGCTAGCATTGCCGTTTCGGCTTTGCACTGATCATGCTGTACGATCTCTATTTCCGCTCTTAAGCTGATTCCCTCTTTTAGGTCTTATCTCTGTCCCTCCGGACTCACTCACGCGTTCCATCCGCGTTACACTTGAAGCGGATTCGCTGATAGGATGAGATTTTAGCGAGAGCGCGATGGCGGGGGTTCGCCAGGTGGAGGGATGGTCACTATACACGCATGCTACCCTTCTCGAGAAGGTTCTGCTTATCGTACATAATGTGAATTGAGGTCCAAGGAAGGAACCACGACCAGGTGAAAATATCATATATGGTGTTTTTTCCTACCTCGAGTATTGCCGCCATCTTCTCGCCTGCCAGTGCCCCGATCACAACGCTATCTAGCTCTCTCCTTCACGCATACTCCAATCAACGACTTGGAGGACAGTTCGAGTGCTTTCCGGATCGTCAAAAAACGACAAGCGTTGGTATTTGGCACTACATACGTAGTGGAGTCTGGTTTACTGGCAAAGCGCTCGGTGTATTGTCACTGCTTCCTTAGTTGACACTAGCTGGACAACTTTTCATTACGTGCAGTGATCTTTGCGGCCCTACACCCACGTGTGGCGTAGAACTGAAAGCGAGGGGTAATCTCCGCGGTCACGGGAACGATCAACCAAGGCCAGACAGCGGAATATAAATCCGGATTAGCCGCTCAGTCACGACCGACCGCCATCATGGTCCCCCAGGGGCAAAAGTAGGTCTGGCAGTGACTGATCATGACTGCCCCACTGATTTCCCCTAAGTCAAGGCACCTGTCAGGACACAGTGCAATCGCCTAAATTGACAATCAATAATCTCCCCAATGAGCTACTCATAGAGATGTTCGATTTCTATCTACTACGCTGGCAGGACGTCAATCATCTGTGGGAGACAGGCTACCAACTTGAATGGTTCAATCTCCTGCACGTGTGCAGAAAATGGCGCGCTGTCCTGTTCGCGTCGTCCTCCCGTTTGGGCTTAAGCTTTGTCTTGACCCCTAAACGTGGCGGCAATATAAAGACCATCATTTCACGTCACTTCCCGCCCTTGCCAATTGTGATCAACTACAACTACCAGCGTAGGCTGACCACCACTGGCATGACTAAGGACATGTCCCGCTTGCTTTGTGCACTTAAACTTCCCGATCGCATTCGTGGGATTGATCTTTATGCATCAAGTACCAATGGCGAGCTGGCCAAATTCTTTAAGGCAATGAAATGTCCGTTTCCCGCACTGGAAAGCCTCGCAATTCGTAATAAAGATGATCAAGTACTGAAAATTCCCGCTGCATTTCTCAAGGGAACAAATTTACATCTGCGCCTGCGATCTCTCAAGTTGCGTTCCATTTGCCTCACATCCATATCACAACTTCTATCATCGGCAACGGCTCTCACTAACCTGTCCTTGACAATCCGCACCGATCATCGCCAACCGCCAGATATGTTGCTCCTCCTCGCCCAATTACAAGGCTTACCTCTTCTCCGCCGTCTCAATTTGAAAATATCCTGTTCTACGGAGCAGCCCACCGAGCCCAAAGAACGTTTCCCACTTGAGAAATTAACGTCTTTCCACTATCATGGCTGTACCGCAGCTTTGAACACTCTTACGATGGGGTTCGTCGCCCCATCTCTCCAGGATATTGACATTTCGCTGGATGAACGGAGTCAGACCCTGCCTCCTCCCGCTTCCCACCTGCCAAAGTTTATTAACGACATAAGAAAACATTATCGTGTTGTTCAAATGATCCTTGAAAGGGATTTCTTCAACTTTTGGTTGCTGGCCCCCTCGAAGTGCATCGGCCACAACCCGCCACGATTCAAATTGCGTTCATTCCGTTACTCAAATTCAAATATCCAGGACTGGATGATGCAGATAAGCGATGAATTTTCGGCGGTGCTTTCCACCATGGAGGAACTGTCCGTCATCTCTCATTGTTATGGGGATAAGTCGGAGGAAGTTATCCCGTGGTGCATGTTCCTTGAACAGTTCCCCTGTGTCAAGGAGTTCCGGTTGCAAGGCATGAATAATCTCCGTATCGCAAATGCTCTCCATCAGTCTGATGGAGGGCCTAATATTGCTGTCTTGCCCGCTTTAGAAAGACTTATTATTTCTTTTCAGCATGACTCATACTCTAGCGAATGGCCATCCAAGCTGGCCGTCTTCCAGCCTTTCGTCTCTGCGCGCCAGCAGGCAGGTCGCCCAGTCAAAGTGTCCGGCTCTGGGGAGATGGACCTTTCATAGAACATGATGAACAGATAATGGCGGATAGCGGCGGTTGGGTGCATCAACCTTCACACCGCTACCCTGCTGTTCCGAGTCTGCATGGTATCAAGTACCAAATACATGTTATGAATTACCAGGAGTCGGGTCCGTAAAATCTAATCGCATCGAGTTGTATGGTACTATATTGTATTGTATTCAATCGCATCGCGCATCATATCGTAAGATCGTCCATAAATCATTTAAATTTCTGCTCAAAGTAAAGTAAGAGAATCAGTCTGGGCCATGGCGACGCAGTCTTAGATCCAGGAAGCTTGGGCGCCTCCCAGAAAGGCATGAAGGCGCCGACGCGGGGGCAAGCAGTCGCCAAACCAATCAAGGCACGATCGTAATGTGGGTCAGCCAGAAAATTTCCTCGTCGCAACGGCCACACAATATGATGGAAGCCATACAGTAGTACTTTCTTTTATTGCAGGGCTTGCTGTAGTGTAATGACAATGTCACATAGTATAATTCCTCATAAGCAAAGCAATAGCTAGAAGAGGAAGGAACACTCAAAGGCACTCGTCAAATAGAAGAATTTCAGGCTGTTCTAGGAACATCTTAACGATCCTTGCTCGGCGCGTCTTCCCCTCGTAGAGGGCTACCAGGGAGAGGTCACTGTCCGGTCTGCAAAGACGCGTCCTCCGCTCGTGGTTTAATTTATCCACGATGAAAAATGTCATTCTCATGAGGTAAGGACCTTTGGGAAACCGTGACGTACCTTCATCGAGTACTGCACCAAAGCGTGTGGTACAAACGTAAAACATATCATTTGGTGCACGCATTCCATACGCAAACGCTACGAAATACACGGATTCGCCGATGGGACTTGGACGAGGCTTTAGCTAGAGCAACAGCAAAGATTCACCGGGTAGATGAGCAATATCGGCATGTTCCCAAGGAGGTTCTGCTCTTTGTGCCTAAGTGACTGGAGATCCAAGAAAGCGAGGTGAAAACATCATGTACTGAATTCTCGCTTACCTCGAGCATTGCCGTCTTCTCGCCTGCTCCGAGCACAACGACTGCCTGCCACTCTCCTTCACGCATAGTTCGATCAACCGACAGCTCGGAGGACAGGCCGAGTGCCGTCCGGATCGTCAAAACAACGAACATTGGTGTCGTGTACGATATCAGAGGAGCGTGCGATGGTGAGTCACGCTGGTCACGGATTGTGGCGAAGTCGGGGTGAGAATGTGATCACCACTTCGGGAATGACCACCGGAGAAAAAAATAACAACTGTAAAAAAAAGTAAGTGACGACCCGAGTAAGTTCAGTAGGATAGGGATAAAAGGGGGAAAGTGTCTGCGATGATGAGGTGATTGATGTCTGCGGGCATTGAAACAACAGAGAAATCGAGTATTAGAAGTGCAAAAGTCAGTACATCGCTTGCGATCATCCATGGTGAGGAGTCGGGAATAGGGGCCCGGCCGGAGCGGTCTGTGCGAGCGCAGCCACTACATAGTACACCCCCCCATGAAGCTCATGCTCACCCTGTCCCGCTTATTATCCAAAATTCACAACACCTGTCAGACCACCAAGTGGTTGGCTAAATCGACGATCAATGATCTCCCCGATGAGCTGCTCGTGGAGATATTCGATTTCTATCGACAAATAATCAACGCACACGAGCACATGACCTACCACGGTTGCTGGTGGGCGTCAGAGCTTAGTTGGTTCAAGCTCATACATGTGTGCAAAAGATGGCGTGCTGTTTTGTCCGCGTCGTCCTCCCATTTGGACCTACGCATTGTCTTGTTACCCGTCGACGACATTCATAGACACCTAAAACACGCCCCTATGAAGACCATCCTGTCACGTCACTTCCCACCCTTTCCCATTAAGATCAACTACGACTGCCGGTGTGTGACCAGCTTTACGGCTACGGATATGGGTCGCATGCGTGTCGCATTGAAGTTTCCTAATCGCGTCCGTGAAATTAACCTTTCAGCGTCGACGGCCGACTTGGAGACATTCTTCAAGGCGGCTAGACGCCTCTTTCCCGCACTGGAGAGCCTCACACTTCGCCATGAACTCGGCGAAGAAGAACTGAAGATTCCGGCCACATTTCTCAAGGGACCGAATCCTCGACTGCAAACTCTTTCACTGGACGGCATTTCCTTGACTTCGATATCACGACTTTTATCGTCCGCAACGGGTCTTACTTCCCTTTCTTTGCGGATCCTTGAATTTGGCCAGCTTCCAATAAAGTCGCTCCTTACCCATTTGCAAGGCATGCCCTACCTGGGTCGTCTCGGTCTGAGCATAGACGGTTCTATCGACCATGACGATCCGGCACAACCCACTCCGGAAGAAATTATCCCACTCTCGAAGCTGAAATCTTTCAAATATCAAGGCCCTAACGTATTCTTGAACATCCTCATGGCCGGGTTTGCAGCCCCATCCCTCCGTGAAGTTGACATTGAGTTCGATGATGACGTGTCCTTATCCCAAAATTCGCATCTCCCCCGGTTCATCGAGGACTTGCCAGTGGAGGACGGTTATCACACTTTTCAAATGGACTTCGGAATATACAATTTCTGCGTCTTGTTGCTGGCCCCGAACAAATACGAGCTGCCGCGCTTCAGATTGTATTCAAGGACTCACTCACAGTCGAGCATCCAAGTGTGGGCAATGCAAATGAGCAGCGTAGTGTCTGCGAAGCTTTCTACCATAGAGGAGTTGTATTTCACCCTCCACGATACCTTTACTGGGTCGGAGGAGGCTATCCCGTGGCGTAGATACCTTCTGCAATTCCCCAGTCTCAAGGCGCTCAGGATGCAAGGCATGAGTAATCGCCAAATCGCCAGTATCGCCAGTATCCTCTATCAAGATCATGGGTCTCCTACTTCGCCCGTGTTACCCGCTTTGGAAGAAATCGAACTTTGCATGGCACCCGATAGTACAGAGTCGCAACGTACATCCGAGCTAGCTGCCTTCCAGCCATTCGTCTCTGCGCGCCAGCAAGCAGGTCGTCCGGTCAAAATTTCCAGTTTCCAGTTGTCAAGCTGGTACTGAGGGCCAATCTAGTGGTTTTACCATGTCAGGCCAATCGGGTGCCCTGAGGTGCGGCTCATTTGCGGGAATAATACGCCCGAGTTTCGGGAAGCCTTGTCGAGCGTAATTGCGCAATCAGTTGCAGCAGCGGGCGGTGGTTTCTGTTCTCACATTGGTGCTCGCGCGTGTATGTTCACGGAGGCTAAATAATTGTAAGTAAGAGTTTGGATACGCCGATATTTGCCTTGTTGTTCCGCATACTAGTGGCGTTGACGAGGATTCAATGCTAGTTGACGAGTTAGATTTGAGTTGCTACCTTGCTAACGAATCCCGGCTCGTGGGGCATTGTGATTTCGAATATGTACTTGTATTACAGTTTTCTGGAGAGAACAATAGCATATATGAGACCGACATTCTTCCTTGACTTACGTCCAAAGTATGACGCTCACTCAGGTAAGTCTGAACCAGTCGTTCCCCCTGACTCAACTCGAACAGGGTGTACGATCTGTCGGACGATACCCAAAATGTAAAAGAATGACGTTTGAAAATCTTTATATATTCTAGATGATACTGTCCATGCAATGTAAATAAGTTATTGAAATAAATACTATGTCTTGAGAGTCCGTGGTATATAATCGTATCTTTTCATATCTTTTCGTATTATAGCGTATCGTGAAACTGTCCAGCAAGCATGCAAATGTCTGTTCGAGGAACAGAATAGATAAACGGAATCAATCAAGCAGTCACGGCGGCGGCAAAACGCAGTCCCAGTTCAAGACTGCTGGGCGCCTTCTTGAAGCCATGAAAGATCTCCACTGCCGGAGCAGGAGGTGTGACGGGTAATGAGCTGGAACCCAACGAGATCGTCTCGAATGCCGAAGAAGATGAGCCGCTCGAGTTGCATGATGCGGAGGTGCACGAGGAGTAGCAGGATGCGGAGGATGATGTCGCATCAGAATCGGCGGCCGATGGCACTGCGCACTTGGCCATCTTGTATCGCAACCGCTTCCCCAGGCGATCCGTCCATCCACATATCGCGGCTTCTCTCTCGGTGAGGAAGAAGGTATCTATCGCCAGCACCTCCCGTCGAATTTCGTCCAACGACGGACGACATCCAGGGACAGGGGAGAAAATCTGAATGAGGAGCGAGTAGGCGGCGTCGGATACGGGGAGGACGTCGAGCAGAGTGGAGCGATCCATGAGGTAACCGTTATATTCCCGGTCTTCGGGGCAGGCGGAGACCCAGGGACGAATGTTGGCGATCATCTCGGCCAGAATACAGCCGAGAGCCCAGATATCCCCTTCAACTGTAGAATAGGGGTGGTGGTGAGGCACCAGCGACTCTGCCAGCAATTTAGCAATGGAACAGTGCGTCAAAAGTTGATGAGATGATGCATACCTGGGCTCATGTAGCAGGGGGTTCCACAGGAAGATGGCGTCATCTTATTCGTGGTCGCAAGACCAAAGTCGGCGACAAAAACTTCAATGTCTCCGCTTTGCGAAGATACCAGTATATTCTCTGGCTTCAGATCCCGGTGATAGACCCCGCGGGAGTGGCAAAAGTCGAGGGCGTCGATGATTTGGACGAAGACGCTCTTGATCAACTCGTCGTCTCGGAAGAAGGTGAGCTTCTTGATGACAGAGTGGAGATCGCCAGCACAGAGGTCATAGACGAAGAGGACGTAGCGTCCCGCATCGATCTCACGATGGAAGGTAAGGATGTTGGGGTGGAAAGAAACTCGCTTATGAAGCTCTGTTTCGCGGGATATGTAGTCGGCCTTCTTGACGCGCTTGACGGCATAGTATGCTCCAGAACGTGTGTCGACAGCGCGGTAGACGACCCCTCCTCAGTGCACCGTTATCAATCACCTGGCCCAGAAACTGGGTAACAGATGCAGAATAAGGCATTATAAGTGTGGATCAGGGGGAGACAACTAAGTCCCGATTTCTCGGTCCTTAGTCGTTTGGGTTGGTAAGGAGAAGGAAATAGACTGATAGTGGGCGCGGGGGTGGGTGGTGGGTATAAAGATACTTTGATACATCCATCGGTATTCAGGTCGGTCTTTTATAGATATTGTTTGAGTATAGGAGCTTGAGGAATCTACGTCATGAATATTCTCCGATTCTCCATATTCATTCTTACCTGCACAGCTGCAGGTGCAGGTGTGAGTATGGAGATGGAAAATTGGAACATTGGAACGGAACGGTCAAACTAGGGGTGGTGTAATCCAGGTAAGTTATCACAATAGCCGGATTAATGGCCGGCCCGGGCTCCCCGGAAACTGTTTTCTTTCTCCGACTCCGATCTGCCGAAGTCCGGCTAATGATTTATCCATGATCGGCTTCAACTCTTGGATTTCCGCCGCCGCCGAAAGGTTTTGGGCTCCGCGTCGGGGTCAGACCCGGAGCGAGTTCTGAACAGACCGACATCGGAGCAACCGGTAAGTCAACTCGTTAATTTTTGACATGAATAAGTACTATAATGATATCGCGGAACCACCGTCCAAACTGTCAAGCACACTGCTGCCGCCACCGGGCCATGCAACTCCAAGAGAAAAAGGAAGACAGAGGGCAGACAGACAGACAGACCAGACCGAAGGGTTATGCAGTTTCGAGAACGAGGACGAAGGCTGCGGGCATAAGAGACAATCACCGGCGCCGGCACCGGTGAAATACAACAAACTCCCAACAAGGTACAAGTTCCGTACACGGTGCATTCCAGCGTTGCGCAGACAACTGGAGCACCGTATACGGAATTGTACACTCGTTGGGATTTTGCTGTGTTTCGCCGGTTCTGGTCCGATTCAAAGCCCTTCCAATATTAATACTGGACGCCACCACAATGTCTCTCACCCACTGTCTTGCCTGTGGGCCAGCCGTAGCTTTCGCGAAGGATGTGAGTTTGTGTATTGTATTGTTCAGGCCTTCGATGTCAATGGCCCAGATGTCTGATGCCCGTAATCGACCAGTACTGACCGTGTCTGTAGAATGAATTACAGCTGTCTGACGTCATCATTAGTATTACTACAGTGTTTATCCGACATCCGTAAAATAAAGGAGTAAGCATAGGCAGTGGGAGGGAGGGGTTTCCGTACTCGATGACCTGTATTTACGCTACACGTACACATGAAATTGATACTACTTCGCGAGCTCGATGGTGAATATAGTGCCATCCGAGGCGACACTACCCATCGACAAGTGCTTCCCACAAGGGTACGACATCTCCAGACCGTCCTCCTCAGACCAGAGCATAAGTGACGCACTACAGTAGCGTCGACAACGCAAAGAAACAAGAGTCAGCCTTCCAAATGACGGAGACAGAACCTGAAACGACGACTGGGAAAGGCAAAAGGAAATAGATTTACCCGTTTGCGTCGAGCCCGAAGGCAACGCACGCGCTGCTGAGCACCCGGCCGATGGTGTGCGTCGACTTGACTTTAAATTTGTTTTCCTTCTCCGTGGGTGGGTGTCGAATCGTGATCAGCAATTTGTCGCCGGTGACAGGTGCTGCTGGCGGGGTAACTTCTAGGCTAAGCTGAGACTTGGCTTTCGATTGCGCGCTGGAATCTGTTTGAGACACGGATTGGTCAAAGTCCCGCCTAATTCGAGGACTTGGATCACTGACCATCATTCTGTGAGTCCTTTTGCGGGGAAAGGTTGGGTGCCGTGCCATTGGTATGTGAAGGCTTAGTCTCCCACTGCTCCTCGTCAGAAAAAGTAGGGGGTGGGATGGACTTGATTTGGCCAGACAGGGGCCTAACTGGCGTAAACAGTCCACCGGTCCCTCGAACGGTCTTTGGCGTGGTGGCAGTGCGTCTTAATGATGGAGGGACAATCGAGAAAGATGGCTCGACCACTTTTCGCGTTCTGTGTGAAGGTGGTGACCTCACAACAGGCGGCGCCTCAACGTATCCCTCTTCGTCACCCTCGTCGTCGGACTCAATCTGGGGACGTGACCGCATCGTGACCTTTCCCTTCCGCGGCGCAGGTGCGACATCTAGATCATCATTGTGAGACCCGAGCCCTTCCTCGGCAAAGTCATCCGTCGGAAGGCTGTCCCGGAGGTCATCATAACTCGTGACAGAGGTACTAGGTCCGACTTCAGACTGCATGACGTCGTTGAAAGATCCAGAAGCGGCTATATGCGCACGCTTAGGGGTAAGAGAAGATCTACAGCCCATACGCGGGTGCTGTGAGACTATTCCGCCTTCTCCGTCTTCACGTTATTACAGTTGCATATGTGTAAGCGAAATGGGGAAGAGAAAGGCCGTCACCGACACTCACCTCGAGGAGAGGCCAAATTGTTCTTCTTGACAACAACCGTGCCCAACGTCAAGGCGACTGCTTCCCATGCAGCTGGATGAATCTCCACTGCGACGTCCTGGCAAACATCGAGATCGCTAGTTTCAAAGACAAGGGCTGACGTAATTTTAGCACCAAAAACGGCGCGCGTCGTTGTCAACAGTTCCTGAAGATGTTCAAAAATTACAGAATGTATCGCAAAGGATAGTCCTTACTTGGTATGTTTTGGGTAAAAGGACGAGAACGGATTTTGTTCCGTATCGTAGTACCAACGTGTGCACAGTACTACCTTTAGTTGCTTTGGGAAATGACTTTGACGATACAAGCATAGTAGGAACAGAATTGGGAGTTTCTGATACGGCTGCGGAGAGATAGTGCTGCGATCACAAGAAGGGGGGAAGTGTCATCATCCCGGTTCCGAACCGCCACGGTCGCACCACGTGCTGTACCCTTATGTAATCATATTGCTGTGTCGTTGTCCCGTCCAAATAGAAAAAAAATTCATAATTCTTTCCCTTCGTCCTACCGTACACTGTGACAATGTCCACCGTCAGCGAGCCACCCTCAGGGGCATCACCTGTGTGTTCAGGTGAACTCATCGTGGATTTGGATGACTCTGACGCAGATATCATACTTCGTTCATGCGATCACCACGAATTTCGAGTGGCGAAACTTTATGTCACCAAGGTCTCACCTGTTCTCAGCCAGCTGATTCAGTCCGCCTCGAGTTCTCACACTGCGAATGCTACCTCATCTCTTCCATTAGTCCACCTATCTGATGGCGGTGCCACCCTTTCCAGTCTCCTTACTTTTATTCTCCCCATGCTTCCCGTGCTCCCTTCGTCCCTCGAGCGTACCATGATCCTCTTGTCCGCGGCTCAAAAGTATCAAATGGACGCAATTCTGACCAGAATTCGGGGAATGGTTGCGTTACAGGATCCACCATTTATTCGTCCAGAGACCGCTTTTCACGTATATTCCCTTGCGCGAATGCATGGACTTCAACAGGAGGCACTTCGGGCGGCACGCGCCACGTTAACTTTTCCTTTTAATATAGAGGGTTTAGAAGATGAGTTCGATGCCATCCCTGGCATTTATCTTCACGAACTGTGGAAGTACTACCAGAGTGTTCGAACTCACCTTATGTCGGATCTTGCCACATTCAAAGCGACCAATATACATGTATTGACTAGTCCGCCTTGTGGCCCGGTCACCAGTCATGGTAAACCTGTTTGGTTGGATGGCTACGTCGATTCTATAGCGGTATCTCCGGCTCTCTTCGACATCACTGAATTCTACTCGTGCTTGTCACGCCATGTTCGCTCCAGGGGGTGTCGGTGCGAAAATATACCTAGCAAAACTGTGCGCGCCTTTTGGACGGACCTCACGAATGTGGTTCACATTTGTATGGCAAAAGTGAGTTGTCGATTGTTTGAAAGACTGTCCCTTGCTCGACAATAATTTGGTTATGTCCATAGGCCGAGTCAGCTATCTTGGAAGAAGCTCAAACCACTCCGAATCCTCCT
>WNFO01000945.1_pt1 | contig 25939 bp, 27 predicted proteins | sample 5400251 | NCBI WGS metagenome assembly WNFO01 (sample SAMN13153354, study PRJNA577476) | soil metagenome | isolation source: 100 cm saprolite under Madrone tree | place: USA:California | collected 2016-06-14
CCGACAATTTTGGTCACCATCTTCAGGATAAGGAATGCGCTGATCAGCATGAGGCCAGTCCACAGAGCGGGCAGCGAAACGTACAGACCAGCTTTGATAAAATAGAACGGCGTAAAGACAGCAAAGGCGATGCTGCGCATGCGACGAACCAGCGTTTTGTCGCGAAGAAATACGCCGGCAACAACAAGACCAAGGAGATATGCTGGCAAGACGGCTTCGCTTTTGGCTTTAGCGGCGAGGCCGCCGAGAAGGAACAGGACAAAGAAGATGAATTTAACTTCGGGCTCGCTCACTTGGGTTGCGCCCAGGCGCGTGTTGATCGACTGCGTCCAGCGCGGCATGAACCAGAGGACGATCAACGTCACGATCACGAACAGCAGCAACCAGAAATTGTAGTTGGCGAAGAGCGTGCCCAGCGCGAGCACGGTCCCGAAGTCGGTGATAAAGCACGCAGCGAGAATCATCTTGCCCATCGCCGTGTCGCTGAATCCGCCCTCGATCATCACTGCATACACGACAGCAACAGAGGTCGTCGACAGAGCAATTCCAGCAATCTGCGCCTGATGCATGGGCCAGCTAAAAATGAATTGCGCAACAAACCAAACGACAGCAAACGGCACAGCAAATGAGAGCACGCCGATCAGAACGCTCACGCGCCAATTGGCTTTGAGCGAGACAGGATCGATCTCCGCCCCGGCAAGGAACGTGAGTACGCCGCTGCCGAGTAGCGCGAGAAAATTGGTCCATTCTGTGGATTGCAATATGTGATGAAGGTGACCGGCACTGGTGTTTGCGCTGGCTATGCCCACCTGCAGAGTGCCGCCTTCGAAGCCGACTGCGAGATTGCCAACCACTACGCCAACCACGATTTCAATCAGCGCGACTGAAATTCCGGTTCGGATCGAAATCAAACTCGCCAGCAGCGCGAGTCCCATCCAAACCGCAGCTATGAACCAGATGTTGTCGAGCATAAAAAACTCCTTCCGATTAGAAGGAGTCATTAGCTCACGCGGTTTTCTGTCGCCGCGGCGACAGAAGGCAAACTCCATTGCCTTGGCAAAGTCTACCGCTTCTCTAGCTTACATCAACCAAAACATTCACCGATTTCCGCTCCGATTCTTCCTCATTCGTCATTCGGATTTCGTCATTCTCATCACATCTTGAAGCGTTCGCCCAGGTAAAGCTGACGGCTGATGGGATCGTTGATAAGGAAGTCTTTTGTGCCTTCGCTCTCGACGCGGCCATCGTAAATCAAATAGGCGCGGTCCACGATGGAGAGAGTCTCACGCACGTTGTGGTCGGTAATCATGATTGCGAGCCCCGATTTGCGCAGGTTGACGATGATTTGTTGCACGTCGTATACGGCAATGGGATCAACGCCGCTGAATGGCTCGTCGAGCATCAAGAGCTTCGGTTGTGTCACCAGCGATCGGGCTATGGTCAAGCGTCGTTTCTCCCCGCCGCTCAACGTTAGCGCTGTATTTTTCGCGATCCGTTCAATGCCAAACTGGTGGAGTAACTGATCGCAGCGGTTCCGCCGCTCTGTCTTGCTCAGCGGAAGCGTTTCTAAAATGGCCAGGATATTTTGTTCCACCGTCATCTTTCGAAAAATTGATTCCTCCTGCGGCAAATAACCCATGCCGAGCCGCGCCCGCTTGTACATCGGGAAATCGGTCACATCGGTGTCGCAAAAAATCACGTGACCGCTGTTTGGCCTGACCAGGCCAACGATCATGTAAAAGCTGGTTGTTTTGCCGGCGCCGTTCGGCCCAAGCAAGCCCACGATTTCACCTGCGCGAACATGCATGTCGATCCCATCCACCACTGCGCGACCGCCATAGATCTTGACCAATTGATCAGTCGTAAGAACCATTTCCTCTTTCGTCGCTGCCGGCGAAGGGATCTTACGAGCGGAAATGGGCGCAGCTTGACTGATCATGGTTTTGGAAGAGCCGCAGCGGGCGGTGTCTGGGCAGGTGATGTCTGAGCAGGAGTCGCTGTGGCTTTCTTTTGTTCGCCTGGTTGCTGACGGATCTCTGTCCGGCTCGGGCCATGCGTTGTCAGTTGACTGTTCTGGTTAATAACCATGACCGTATCAGGGCTCGTTGCCACATGCATGTTCAATCCTTCCTGCACACGCGGCGTTCCTCGTAGTTCAACGTCTCCAGTTGCCGCTATATAAGTTGCTTTATCCGCTCGGCCAACGGCGAGCGTTGGCGGTCCGCCACTCGGATTAGGGCGTTCGCGTACCAGGCCAACGTTTCCTTCGGCAATGGCTTTCTCGAGGCTTTGATTTTGTCCCTTCGTAATGAACACGGTCAATTTGTCCGACTGAAGATTGAAACGCGGATCGACTACCTTCACCCGGCTGCTAAAGATGCCTATGTTCTTGGTCGAATCAAAAAAGGCCTCGTCCGCATAAATTTCCGTCGTTGTCGGTTCGTTGGATTGCAACCCTGTGCCAAACAAATTTGCGGTCGGCGATTTATCTTGCTTCTCGCTCGCTGCCTTCTTCGCTTTCTTCTCCGGCGCGGTGGCGGAAGTCTTCGGAGCAGTTGCAGCGGGGATCTGGCCTTGCAAGCGCCCTGCCGCGCTGATTGTAACAAAAAGCATCAACATCAGCAGCTTTTTCATTCCTTCTCGTCAGGCTTGGCTGTCAGGTGTGATTTGCTACTGATCACCATTTTTACATTTCCGATTAATCGCCCGGTCCTCGTGTTTGTATCGAACTGCACCGAATCGCCAACGATGTTAAAATCTGCGCGCTGAATTGTTGTGCGCTCCTGCGAACTAAGGATTCGGGTCTTCAAATCAAGCACCGAGGTGGGCATGTCAACCTGCAGATCCGGCTGATTGTCGGGAGTGTAGGTCGTAATTTTAAGCTGCTGAAAACCAATGTGCTCCTGATCAATCCGGTGTGCGGTTCCTGCTTCGAATCGTCCACGCAAATGGCCTTCGGCATCGAAATCTGGAAACACAAGGCCTTTGGCTTCATGGCCAATAGGTAATGGGATGTTTGTAAGGCTTTGTTCGCCGGGTGATGCGGTCGGGGTCGCGGCGCCGCCGCGACCTTTTTTCTTGTGACCTTTTGACTGTCCGGCTACGTAAGGCGCCGATATCAAAACGCACAGCGCGACTGACAATAGCCAAACGAGCCAGCCCCAATGTATGGAGTGGCTGCTACGAAACGGCAGCATGAATAGCCTTTAACATGCGCAAGTGCTTCGGCAAATCCTTCAGCGGAATCTGATTCGGCCCGTCGGACAAAGCCCGCGCCGGGTTTTCATGCACCTCCATAAAAATTCCGTCGCAACCTGTTGCCATTGCTGCCCTGGCTAATGCCGGCGCGAGAACGCCGTCACCTGAGGTTGAGTCCCCTGCTCCGCCTGGCCGCTGCACAGAGTGTGTCGCATCGAAGATCACACGATATCCGGCTTCGCGCATCCAATAGAGCGAGCGCATGTCAGCGACAAGGTTATTATAGCCAAACGTGGTGCCGCGCTCAGTGAAACAAAATTGTGCGTTACCAAAGGCGATCAGTTTTTCGGCAATATTTCGCACATCCCACGGGGCCAGGAACTGGCCTTTTTTCACATTGATTGCGCGCCCCGTTTCCGCAGCGGCGCGCAGCAGATCCGTTTGGCGGCACAGAAACGCTGGGATTTGTAGCATATCGATTTTCTTGCCGGCAATCTTCGCTTCAGCAGGCGAATGAACGTCTGTCGTCACTGGTATTTTTAAGTCGTATCCAATCGCAGCAAGAATCTGGCAGCCTTCTTCTACGCCCATCCCGCGAAACGAACGTACTGAAGTCCGGTTCGCCTTGTCGTACGAAGCCTTGAAAATAAAATCAACATCCTCAACAGAACAGATTTCAGCGATCTTCTTTGCCATCCGCCAGACAAACTTCTCCGACTCAATGACACATGGTCCCAGAACAAAGGCGGGACGTTCTCCGCCAATGGTAACTGATCCGACTTTGAGCGGCTTGGGTTTCACACGAGGTAATTGTAGGGCGGCTGTGTCAGCCGCCAATCATTTTTGAAATGGCGTTTCACAGAAACGCCCTACAAGTTCTTTGCGCCGTACAAGATCGACGACGGCAAAGGGCGCATACAAGGCGAGGAAAAAGAGCAGCGCCACTCCATGCATTTGTAAAAGGTACAACGGGCGCGAATCGGAGAGAAAACTTAAAATCGAAAACGCCTCTGGCTTGTGCAGCAGAAATCCGTAATTGAAACCAGTCAGCCCGTCCACAACGAACGTGACCACAAAATAAAACTCCGACCATAACCATACCCGCACAATCGATATCGGATATGGTCGGTATCCACGGGTCAACATCAGGAAAACAACGCCCACGATGATGCCGCAATGCGAGGTGAAAAAACTGATAAACCGCCAATCGGGGAACCCAAAGCGCAGATTCGGCGTGAGCACGGCCTGCAAGGTGCCACCAATTCCCCAGAAGTATGCGACCTCGAACCACCGCTGGCTACCCGTCCACATTGCCACGATCACAACCGCCATGCCCCAATCGCACATTTGCATCGGCAACATTTGCCGCCAATCCACGACGCCGCGGCTGCGGATGAAAACCAGGTAAACGATGTAGTTCAATATCAGCACCACGGAGAGCACGCCGATAATCATCTTCTCCAGGGGCTGCGATTTTGTGCGTCGCACGATCCCAGCAAGCACAAACGGCAGCACGATTGTGAGTAAAATTACCGTGAGATGCGGCAAACCGTACGGCTGAAACTCAGGGGCATCGTTCATGTAGTCACACAGAAATTCCAAAATCCAGGCTCCAACATCCAGAGAAATCCGAAGCTGAAATTTTCAAGCAGTGACGGCTTCGCAGCGGGTCAACATTGCAATCGACGGCTGCCAAGCTGTCGTTCCTGGGAGCTTCCGCTATCGAATCACCCAGAGATTGCACGGGATTACATCGGTAATCCAAGCGATGTTGCTCGGAAACGGTCGATTGGCTTCACCGTTTTTCTGCAGCGGCACTACAAGCAAATCGGCCTTCATCGATTGGACGAAATCCGAGGCGACTAACCCCGTATTGCCCCTGACGCAGCGGACTTCGACCGGGACTTCGGTCGTACCGGCGGATAAAACGAAGCGTTCCAAATTCTCTTCCTCCTCATCATGCACGCTGCGCTTTTCAGCTGTGCCGGCGGCTGCGCCGATTGACGCGCGAGCCTCATCAAACGCAGTGATGATGCGAATCACGTAAAGCCGTTCGCAGTCTTCGGCCGCGGCGAGCGGAAGCGTTCGCTTCAAAGCCTCCAATCCATGGCTGGAATAATCGGCAACGAAAACGATCCGGCGCAGCGGCTTGGGTTTCACCGCCGGTTTGGTAAAGAGCACAACAGAACATGCCGCTTCTCGCACAAGGCGGCGCGCGACATTGCCGAGAAATGGATGCAACACCACCTCCTTCTCCAATGCACCGGCGACGATCACGTCGATCTTCTCACGAGCGAGCGTGCGCAAAATAGCGTCGGCAGGGTCTCCCTGTTCATAATGAACCATTGAATCAGGCGGGAGATGTAGCTCGGTGAGCACATTGCGGAACTTGTTTGCCGTTTCTTCATTTCTTTCGCCCACGTAGATCAGATGAAGATCCGCTGGAAAACGTTCCCGGATCCGCTTCGCCTCGGCAAGAACATCCCTGAATCGCGGCGAAAATGTCGTCGCCACGGCAATGATTTTATATGGTGATGGCTCAGCCATGGATTGAAGTGAACTGTCGCGCTCCAAGAAAATTCGGCAACATAGAGATCGTGCGGCCGGGGCATGGCTCACCAATCCGCTTTTCATTTTAGAATTCCTCTGCGAATTTTCACCGATGCGACGCGCACCGAGCTTCAGTGAGTTAGCGATGGCAATTGCTTTATCGCTGCTTACGGCTAGCACGCTCGCCTGTGATAGGTTTGTCAACTTCCGGTCGGTAAAATTCAAGCTTCAATACTGCAAAGACTATTACGAGGGCGTTAGACTCGAATCCCTGACGAAGCAAATTGCCGATGCAAATCACTTTCCTGACAAGGTCGGACCCGCGCGCTGGGCAGTGCTCTTTTCGCATCAGCCGCGTTCATCTTGGCGCCCAAGCGAACCAAGGTATTACTGGCCTGCTGGCAGCGAAATCTATATCACACCATTGATCGACAAAACCGTAGACGACTTTGCCGCTGCGTATCCGTGGCTAACTCGCAGCCTCCGAAGTCTTGAAACAATCCTCCATGAGAAACCGTCGCAAGAGCAATTCCATTCCGAATTCAGATTATGGATGCGCGATCCGCGTCGCGAATTGCCTGACGAGCCGTTTAATAACGCAGGTGAAGGGTTGCTGGCTCATTTTCGGTTGTTGGAATGTTCGTGGGGACGAGGTATCCGGCTGTTGACCTATTATGCCAATGGGAAAACAGGATATGGAGCAACAAATGCGGAGCTGTTGTATAACTTTCAAGGACTAACGAATGATCGGCATTACTATGTGAGCGCCCGACTTGCGGTTCGTCATCCCGCTCTTCCTGATTCAATTGACGATCCGAAGGCAGCTCAAGAGGACAGCAAAGAAGCAGTAGAGGCGGAGCAAAGGCGGGTTAATCAATTTTCCGAGGATACGTTTTTTCCTTCCCTCAGCAGCTTAGATAGGATGATCGGCTCACTTCAGATCAGGCGAGATCAATGAGACGCGCGATCTATCCAGGCAGCTTTGACCCTGTGACGAACGGTCACCTGGATGTGATTGAGCGTGCCCGAAAACTTTTCGACGAAGTCATTGTCGCTGTTGCGCACAATGACGAGAAGCAACCGCTTTTCTCCTTAGAGGAACGGCTCGATTTGCTGCGAGAGACCGCCGGCAGAATCGCCAATGTACGAATCGCTGAGTTCGAGGGTTTACTGATCGACTTCGCGAAGGCACAAAACGCAGGCGCCGTAATCCGCGGTCTACGCGCGGTCTCGGATTTTGAGTTCGAATTTCAAATGGCGTTGATGAACCGGAAACTGGATGCCGCGGTAGAAACGATTTTCTTAATGCCGAAGGAAGAATACACTTATCTGAGCTCTCGAATCGTAAAAGAAATTGCCCGCCTGGGCGGCGATATCTCGAGTTTTGTTCCGGCTTGTGTGGCCAAAGCGCTGAGCAGGCAATTTGCGCAATAAACAAAAATGAAACGGTTCACGCACATTTCTCGCGATGGTCGCGTGCAGATGGTGGATGTCTCGGCCAAACCGACAACCAAGCGGAGAGCTATTGCCATTGGCACGATTCGGCTCCAACGCAAGACTCTCGATTTGATCGCAAAAGATCAAATCGCAAAGGGGAACGTCTTCGCGACTGCTCGGCTTGCCGGGATCCAGGCTGCGAAGCAGACAGCGCACCTCATTCCGTTGTGCCACACTTTGCCGCTGGGAGAGGTTAGAATCGATATCGCTATTTCGAAGGACGGCGCAGACGTGAAGTGCACTGCGCGGACGATTGCGCAGACGGGTGTGGAAATGGAAGCGCTTATTGGTGTCACCGTCTCGTTGCTCACGATTTACGACATGTGTAAAGCGGTGGATAAGCGCATGGTCATCAGCGACGTGCACTTGATTCACAAGACGAAACTGCCTGCTCCGGAACAGAAAACAGTGGAGTAATGGAGTGGTGGAGTAATGAAAAACAAACAGCGCTCTAACACTCGAGCACTCCAGCACTCCAATCGGATAAACGTCGGCGTTATTACCATCTCGGACCGCGCGAGCGCTGGTGATTACAAGGATCTTGGCGGACCCGCGTTGAAAGAAGTAGCGCAAAAAGCAGGATGGCATGTCCTCGCGGAAGCGATTGTGCCGGACAACGCAACACGTATTCAAGAAACAATCCGCTCATTTTCTCAGCAAGGCTGCGGTTTGATTCTGACGACTGGCGGTACGGGCATCGGACCGCGCGATGTCACGCCGGAAGCGATCAGAGGGATCATGCGCGTCGAGCTACCAGGCTTTGGCGAAGTAATGCGCGCCGAATCGATGAAAATCACGCCCAATTCAATCCTGTCGCGTAGTCTGGCGGCGATTGTCGGTCATGCTCTGGTGATCGCGCTTCCCGGGAAACCAAGCGGTGCTGTGGAGTGTCTTGGCTTCGTGCAGGGAGCGATCCGGCACGGTGTCGCGCTATCGCAAGAGACGCCGACATCGTGCTAAAGAAACGGCGGAAATATCACTGGGGATAAATCAGAAGCCGCATCAGTTGGCTGCCATAGTTTGTGAGATGCGCGTTCCCTTCGCGGCCGGAAACGATGTCGCGAGTCAGATGGGAGTAATCGATCGAGCTCTTCTTAACGTAGCTTAGCTCGGGCTGCATCACACGTCTGTCGCTCGGTTCAACCTTCAGTGGTACACCGGAACTCGCGAAAGAGACCTCCCACGATGATTTCTCATTTCGTTTTCCACCAACCATCCACGGATAAAGCCGTGGCAAATCGAAGTGCCGCGATTTCGGCAAGGTAACTTTGTAGAATGTTTCCTCTTCACTGAGAAACTCTGGGATCGTGAGCGCCGGATTTTTGCGGAGCGCCAGATAAAGCCGCGCAACATCGATACCGGCGAGGTTCATGCCGTTGTAGATGCCATTGTGATTGGGATCGTTTCTGAAAAATGTGTTGTACCACGATTCAAATTGGCGGCTGAACATCAAGTCCAATTCCAAATGGAGATGCGCGCGCTCCTGGTTTATTCCAACTCCCGTATAACCCATGGTGGCGACGGGCTGGCCGCGTTTGACTAGATCGCCAGGGTGGACAGCGATCGAACTTAGATGTCCGTAGAGACTGTAGTAATTCGAGCCGTCCCACCGGTGCTCGATCACGATGTATTTTCCATAGTTGGAGTAGCCGGGGATTGGATTCACGTGCACGACCTTGCCATCGGCAATCGCGCGCACTTCGTCGAGGGGGTCACCGTTTGTATCGCGGTGCAGGGGGCGAATATCGATTCCTTCGTGAAAGCGGGTGTAAACGGTGCCGCCTGCCGTGTCGACGGGATCCCGCACAAAGCCGTATCGCCCGCCCTCCCAGGGCGTCGATTTTGCACCTTTATAATCGCGTTCGACGTACTGATAAAACGCGGCGCCGTCACCGGAGAACAGGGCGTCGTTGTCCGTCGGTAGAACAAGATCAACAGTATCGCGCGCCGAGGCATTGAGTGAAAGAGTGCAAGCTCCGAACATTGTGGTCACGATTGCAAAACAACGTATGGCAATAACGAATGACGAATGACGGAATGACAAACTAATGACAAATGACGAAATGTGTCTGGCGCGGCAGTTCCTCATTGGGACATTCGTCATTCCTTCGACATTGAGGTCATTGGGCATTCGTCATTTCTTCTTTTGGCCGATCAACCGCCAGTCTTTTTTCATCAAATCAATGTCGGCTGCGGTCAGCCCCGAAGGAACATAGATTTTGCCGTCCGAGACGCGTTTGTCGATTTCAAGTTCAGTGACGAGCCGGCCATTAATGAGGACAAAAAGGAAACCGCCCCGACGCTGCACGCTTAAACTATCGAGCACGACGCGACCATGCTCGTCGAGTTGAATCAGCGCGCCATAGGTTCCGTCCTGGGCCGGATAGGGAAAAAACGCTGTGACATCTCGCTCCGAAACCCAGGGCACCTTTTCGATGGAAATATCTTTACCGGAAAATCGGGCGCGAACCGATGTTGAAAATACCTCTGTGTCGCGGGGATTCGCTTGTGCGTGCACGCGAAACGTGACATGTCGTTGTTTGGCCACCCCGTCGGCAAGCGCGAAAACCAGGCAAACCGCGAATACACAGAGAGTTTTCATGCCGATTGATAAAGGGTTTGACAGGAATTTTGCAACCCCGAAAGCTTTCGGCGCTGTTTTAGGCCGTTGATGAAACGTCGCTTTATCTTGCTCCTTCTAATGCTTCTGATGGCCGACGGCATTTTCGCCCAGGACATCGCGCCGACCTCTACACCGCCGCGGAAACGCGGTTGGCTGAGCCGAATTCTCCATCCGTTTTCTCCCGAGGTCGTTCCGCAATACAAAGATCCAAAGCTGCGTGGGCTTGCTTTGGATCTCCAAATCATGCCGCAGACAGTAAAGCTTTCTGAGGTTCGTCAACTCGGAGTAAAAGTGACACTGGCAAATCTGTCGAAGCGTCCCGCGGCGCTCGACTTTCCGACCAATCAGCGGATTGAAATTTACCTGATGGATTCCGGCGGAGACGTCCTTGCCAAATGGTCCGACAATCACGCTATCACGGAAAAACCCGTCACGATTGTCATTAACCCGCAAGAGCGAATCGAATATAGTGAAACCATCTCGACTCGCGAGCTTACGCCGAACAAGGTCTTTATCGCGGAGGTTTTCTTTCCGCAGTACCCGGAGATGCGCATCCGGCAAAAATTCCTGGCGGTACCGTGAGCCGGCAATTTGATAGTCGATAGCTGATAGTTGATAGAGCGGAAGGTGCGTGCCGATCAAACATCAACCAAAAACTATCAACTCTTCTCCGACTACCACACACACCCGCAGGGACATCGAGTACAAAGCTACACCCAGGCATTGCTTCAACCCTGGGCGGATTCCGCGCGCAGATCAGGTTTACTCGACATTGCCTTTACCGATCACGACCGTTATCACGCAGGCATCGACTTCGACGAAATCGAGCGGCTCCGCGACAGAAATCCGGAGTTGCAAATCCGGGCGGGCATCGAGCTTGATAACGACCCCATTCACTCGGCAGCTGGCCGAAACTGGGTTGAGAAGCATTGGGACAAGCTGGATTTTGTTCTGGGATCAATTCACTTCCTCGATCGCGATGACCAGATGTTCGACAGCGTACCGGATGGCGCCGCGCAATTCGAAGGCCGGAATATCGATGCGATCTATGCAAATTACTTTAGCCGGGTCCGCGAAATTGCAGCGACGGGACTGATCGATTGTCTTGCTCACCTTGATCTCGTCAAGATCCATGGTCACAGGCCGAGTGCAGATATTGCGAGCCTGGCGAACGAGACACTCGATTTTATTCGTGGCCACGATCTCGCAATCGAACTTTCCACGGCCGGCTGGCGCAAGCCGGTGAATGAAGCGTACCCGGGTGACCGGATCGTCAAACTCGCAATTGAGAAAGGGGTTCCTTTCACTACTGCCTCAGATGCGCACTCCCACGCGCAACTTGGTGACAAGTTTCCGGCTCTGGCGCAAAGAATGGTTAGCTTCGGAATTCAGCAGGTTTGCGTTTTCGAAAAGCACAAACGGACACAGTTACCATTATAGCTGAAGATCGAGCTGCGGCCTTTCTGCCGAGACCGCCTGTTCAGTTTCCGTAGGCAGCGGCAACCTGAAGCCTAAACGTTGGGCAAGACGTTGGCAGGTTTCAGGTGCGAATCCTTCGAAATGGTTGCTCGCAAATGCCCAGACACTGCGCACCTTCGCAAGATGGCGCTCGATCTTAAGTGACCAGCTTTCCAGGGCGGCTTCACGTTTCCAGAGCAATTTTTCGTAGTGATGGATATGGCCGCCGTCGACGTCATATTTCGTTGCGTAATCGCCCAGCAAACGCAGATACAGAAAATCTGTCGTGCACGGCAAAAATTCAAACGGGGCAAGATTTCGTTCGTTAAGCGGCGTGGTATCGGCCCAGACCCAGCAGACCCGATATTTTTCCAGCAGCCGAATAAACTGCGGCCGATGCCAGCCGGAATGCCGAAACTCAATCGCAAAACGGAAATCTCGCGACAGTTGTGGAAGAAGTTTTCGCAGCGCGAGCTTGCCGTCTCTTGGCGCTAAAGAAGGCGGTAGCTGGATGAGGATGACCTGGAGCTTTGGCGCCAGCGGCTCTATCGCTCGAAGAAACGACGTCAACTCAGCCGTGCAGTCGCGAAGCCGGCAAACGTGCGTGATCTGCCGGGGAAGCTTGCAGGTGAAGCGAAAAGGGGCAGGAGTCATTTCGACCCAACGACGAACAATATCTTCCGCCGGAGCAGCATGAAATGTAGAGTCAACTTCAACCGCCGGAAAATAGTTGGCGTAAAACTCCAGCCAGCGAGACTCCGGTAGATCCGGCAGATAAAACGCACCGCGCCAGTCTTGGAAGCTCCATGCGCACGACCCGATTCGAATTTTTTGCTGATCAGTTAAGTTCAACTGAGATAAACACCAGTAAGTTTTCTCATCTCCGAAAATTTTCACCCTTAGCAAATGCCACAGCCTTTGGTACGCGCGCCGCCTGTTCGGGGCCTGGTGAAACTTGACTGGTCAAATAAGTTAACTACCCTGCCACGACCCGAATGCAATTCGTTATTCGCGCCTTTTTAGTTTTGGCTACCGTAGCGCTTTTTTTGCCCGAACCGGGCACGGCCTCTGTTATTTTCAAACCGGGCCAAAAAGCGAAGTACGTAGCTCCCGGCGAGGAAGAACTAAGCGGGAATGCTGCCGAGCTTTACCAAATTGGACAAACTGCCGAAAAAGAAGGGAACCCTAAACGCGCGCTCAGAGCCTACAAAAGCCTGATTAAACACCATCCTAAAGACTCGCTGGCTCCCAGTGCACTTTATCGCGCCGCTCAGTTGCAGGAACAGCTCCACGATTACACACCAGCGGCGGATTCGTTTCGTGAGTTGGTAGAAAAATATCCCACCAGTCCCTATTTCGAGGACGCAATCGAGGCGCAGTTTCGCATCGGCGAACTTTATCTAAATGGCAAGAAGTTGAAGGTCCTCGGCATGTCGATTGCATCATCGTTGGATCGCGCGGTGACTATTTTCGCTAACGTTGTTCGCACCGCGCCGTACGGAAAATACACGGCGCGTGCGCAGTTTGATATTGGCCTTGCCCGCGAAAAACAGGGCGCCAATGACGCGGCGCTACAGGCTTACCAAGCTGTAGTGGACAAATTCCCGAATGAGCCCGTGGCCGTGGATGCCCAATATCAAATCGGCTACATCTGGTTCACTGCAGCTCAAACTGGAACAAAAGACGCCGCTGCCGCAACCAATGCTAAAACTGCTTTCCAGGATTTTCTTTTCCATTATCCGAAAAGCGAGAAAGCAGCTCAGGCGCGCGCTGATCTCGATATTCTCGAACACAAGCAAACGGCTAACTCGTACACGGTCGCGAAATTTTACGATAAACAAAAATATTATCGCGCGGCAGTGATCTACTACAACGAGGTCATTCGTCAGCAGCCAGGATCCCAGGAAAGCAATCAGGCCAAGAAGCGGATCGATCAGTTGCGCGCAAAATTCGGAGACGCTGCGCTTCAGCCGGCTTTGCCCGTGGCACAACAAGTTAGCAAGAAAAAGAGCGAAGCGCATGGGGGGCAGAGTGCTGGAACTGGGTCTGCAAAACCAGGTGCGGCAAATAACGAAGCGCCGTTGCCTGCGTCGGAGACCGATTCCTCGCTTCCTCCACCAGCTTCCCTTGCCCCGGACACCACGACAGCGCCTGAGCCTGAACCGCCGCTGCCTCTGCCCAATGCTGGCAGCTCGGGCGCGTCTCCAGCCCCGGGCGGATCGACGTCTACCGACGAGTCCGCCTTACCGGCGCCTTGAAAGCCTCACTTACGGCACTATTCTGCCTGGCTTTGAGTGGTTGCCTTGGCTATCACGTCGGGCCAGTCAAGCCGTACTATTTGCGTGACGTTCACACCATTTCCGTTCCGACGTTCGAAAATAGAACTCTCCTCCCACGCATTGAAGTTCTGGTTACAGATACTGTAATCAAACAGCTGCAACAGGACGGGACTTATCAGATCACCAGCGAGGACAAAGCGGATGCTACTTTGAGCGGGGAGATATCTCGGATCACCCGCACCCCGGCGCGCTCGGTGCGTGGAAATGTATTGGCCACAACCGAATTTAACCTGGGCTTAACCGTGCGGTACTCGCTGACTGGAAGAAATGGTGAACACCTGGCTGGGCCGAGTGACGCATACGGAACCACAAGCTTCTTTGTCAGTAGCGACGTAACCACTGATGAGCGTCAAGCATTGCCCCTGGCCACTGAGGATCTCGCCAGCCGACTGGTTACTCAACTGAGCGAGGGCTGGTGATGAGTGATGAAAGGTGAACAAAAGCTTTGGAGTATCCTCAACGACAAACTTGATACTCTGCATGCCACAAATCGTTTGCCTGAGGCGATTCGAGTTGCAGAAACTGCGCTTGAAATCGCCAAGCGCGCTTTCAAACGAGGCGAGACGCCACTGGCCACCAGTTTCGAGAAGCTAGGCGAGCTACTCGAAGAAAAAGGAGATTACACCGCCGCCGAGGCAAACCTGCTCAAGGCACATACGATCCTTGAAAAAGGGAAACCACCCGATCACCGCGCCATTTATCGTTCGGCACGCCGGTTGGCAGCCTTATGCGATAGCCTCGGCCAATCTGAGGAAGCTATTAATTTTTACCAGAAAGCAATAGCTGCCGGAACGGAGATCGACGATATTCCTTACGCCGATATCGGTACGATGTTAAACAACATCGCGCTGATTTTGCGCAAGTCGGGCCGGCAAAAAGCGGCGGAACCATGCTACGTGCGCGCTTTGGAAATTTATGAGAAGCAACTGGGGCCGGACCACCCCGATGTAGCGTCGGTACTCAACAACCTGGCAGTGTTCTATACTAACGAACGCCGTTACACTGAAGCTGAGAAGCTACATCTTCGCGCTCTGACCATTCGGGAGAAATTGGATCCCCCTCCCCTTGCAGACATAGCGCAATCCAAATGCAACCTTGCAGTGGTCTATCATTCGCGGGGTGATTACGCAAAAGCGGCAGAGCTTTACCAATCTTCGCTCAAAACCTGGGAGGAAGTGCAGGAACAACCCTCTAAGGACTATGACATTGTTGTTTCGAATTATGCCGATCTTCTGCGTTCCATCGGTCAGGTCCGCAAGGCGCACCAGTTGGAGGTTCGCGCGCGAAAGAGGCGTTTAGGCTGATTCAACCAGCGCCACTCGCTGTTCTCCCATTCTAACCTGCTTGATTTGACCTTGCAGGTCATCCGCTGCACACGCATTGTACGCCCTGCCTTTGCTCGCGTGGCGGAATTGGCAGACGCGTACGGCTCAGGACCGTATGGGGAAACCCGTGGAGGTTCGAGTCCTCTCGCGAGCACTAAAGCGAATCCTTCGGGCGGATTACTTGGATGCCTTCCTTCTGGCAGCCCACCGAGCTTTCATTAGTTCGGAGAGCTTTCTTCGGCCAGCAGGCGTAAGGGTACCCTTTTTCCTGGCCTTAGCGGTCTTTGTTCCTCCCGCCTTCCTTCGTGCTGCCCAGCGAGCCTTCATTAACTGGGAGAGCTTTCTTCGACCGGCAGGCGTGAGCTGGCCTTTTTTTCCGGCGGGCGTCGCTGCCCGTGCGCCTCTTAGCCTTGCCCAACGTGCTTTCGCGGCAGCCGCGAGCTTCGCTCGAGTGGTGGCCGAAAAGTAACGGCCGCCAGCCGGGCGCGTTGTTGTCGTAGGGGCACCTCCTCGTAGTAATGAGGCAAGGCGTTGTTCCAGGTTATCAATTTGTCGGCGAATTGAAATCGCTTCTTGTAGAGCTTTAGCAGATGTATCCATGGGTTGTTAGATAGCTTCACTTGGTGAAGCTGGCAATACCAAAATTTCACAATAGCTAAGCTGTGGCTTGGTGAATGTTGGTGCGTAGTTATACCTACTCGTAACCAGTAAAATTCATTTGTCGTAAAAATGGAGGCCGTTGTTTATTAAAGGCGCAAATGATTAACCAATCCGCCCGGGTCCAAAAAATGTTCGGGTCTATCGCGACACGCTATGATCTTGCAAATCACGTGCTCAGCTGTGGCCTGGATATCTATTGGCGACGCCGCGCTGCTGAAATCGTCAGGGATTGGCGCCCACAGAAGATTGCGGATCTTGCCACTGGTACAGGAGATTTGGCGCTCGCCATTCAGAAAGAACTGCCGAACGCCGATATCGTAGGAGTCGATTTTCTTCCGGAAATGCTGGAACTTGCCCGGCGAAAAGGCGTCCGCCAAGTCGCACTTGCCAACGCAATGAATCTCTCATTTGGCGATAATTCATTCGATTGTGTCACGATCGCTTTCGGACTGCGTAATTTCGAAGACTGGGCGGCGGGGCTTGCTGAGGTGTCGCGCGTGCTCAAAACGAATGGCCGCTTGCTCGTGCTCGAGTTTTCATTGCCTGCAACGCCCATTTTACGGGCAGTCTATCGCTTTTATTTGCATCGTTGCTTGCCATTACTTGGTTCTTTTCTAACAGGGAGGAAAACCGCCTATGATTATCTTGGCGATTCGATCGAGGAATTTCCAAGTGGCGATGCGATGTCTCAGTTAATCGCGCGGAACGGTTTCACGCGCCCGACCTTTCGTCCGCTGACCGGCGGAATCGTCACAATTTACACCGCAATGAAACAGTAATGGCCGAAAGCCCGCCTAGTGGTTTTCAGCAACGCGAATCTATTCAGGATTACCATATACGGAGCGCCTCTATTGCCTGGGAGCGGGAGACGAAGTCGCTGTAGGTGAGGTATTCGGTGGGGCTATGGCTTGGCTGGCCAGCGGCAATCTCAAAGTATTCGAGTCCGAATTGCTGATCGCGAACGTGCCCTCGCGCCCGTCCACGCGGGCGAACGACGTGTCATCACTGTTCTGAGCACCGATGGTCAACTTTTGCGAAGCTTTGTTATCGGCTGAAGTCGTGAAGGCAAGGACAACCTGTGGTTTTTCAAAGCCTTGCTGAGCTGCGCCTGACCCAAGCCAGCGTACCGCGTGCAAGCCCGACAATGTATTGAGTACCGACTGCACGTTGGTTTGGTTGATCTGGCCAGTTCCTTGCAGCCAATGCCACTGGTTTGCCTGGTCGCGCTCGAGTGACACCTCCTTCTCAGTCGTGACGCTTAAGCGATGAATTTGCTCCGGCTTAAACTTAAAAATCGATAACTCCTGCCACTGCAGCGGATCGGGTGAAATTTGGTTCAACAAACTACGGCGCACTGTCACAACGAATGGCTCATCGGCTAACCGCGCGTAAACATTATCGCCTTCTGCTCTTCCAAACGCGATTCCGGCAAATGGCTGCTCGCCCGCTTTAGTTTCGGCAGTGTTTTCCGACGCAAAGGAGCTAAACGTCAATTGAATCTGCGGCTTATCCAAGCCGTATTGCGACAGATTGGAAGCGACGTCTTCCACGAATCTTGTTACCCGCTCATTTTGCAGCGTGTCAATCAAGCGCCGAACCGCACCTGAATCTACAGGCGCATTATTTCGCGTGGCGATCGTCCAGTTTCCATCTTTGCGGGCGAGAACGGCTTTGCCTTTGCCCGGAGCGTCGATGGTGATGCGATCAAGAATGTTTGTATCGATTCGAACCAAATGGTAGTCGCGCAAATCGGCCGGCTTCGTCTTAAGTATCTCTTCGATCTTTTTCGGCAGGGTGTAAACAGCTCCGCGCGGAGTGAACCGCGCATAAATCTGATCTTTCTCCTTCTCTGGCACGCTGCCGATCTGCAACGTCTGACCTTTAGCTTCCTGTCCAAAGACCTTGATTGACTCGCCGAGCTCAACTTTCTGGCCTTTTTTCGGTTCCAAGTCATACAAGGTGATGGATCCGCGCGGCTCCGCTAATCCATAGGGGCGCAGGTCACCACGATCATCAGCGACAAATTGTTGAATTTGCGCCGTCGTGATTTGCGAAATCAAGTCGCCGACCTTCTGATCATCGGCCCGAGCGCGGAGCGGCTTAAGGATGTCCCAGTGGTCACTTTTTTTCTCCAACTCCATCTCACCAGCGGGCGTTTTCAATGTCATGCGGCGCACCTGCGCGGTAGTCAGGTCTGTCAATTTTCTATCGCGAAACTCTTCCGGCTTCTTGTCGATGTCTTTCTTGACCGACTGCCTTGCGAGAAAAGTCTGCTTGGAGTTTTGGAACCGCACATACATTCTTCCTTCCAGGGCAGCGTCTTTGCCAAACAAGATTTCTGGCGGCCTATCCCGGCCGAGCAATTTGAGCTTTAGCTTAGGATTATTCAGGCCGTACTCAGCTAGTTTGCTCTTATCTGCGTCGATCTCTTTCGCAGCGATGGTTCCTTCTTTCTGCCAGCTTTCCAAATCCGACAGCAAATTCTCGACCATAGCGGCATCTGCTTGATCTTTGATCGGCGTTTCCAGTCGCCACTTGTCATCGCGGCGCCGTATTTCGATCTGTTGATCGCCATTCTGAATTACAATGCCGTCGATCTTGCTTCGGTCGAAGTTGACCATGTTCTGGGCCTGTCGGCTGGCATCCTCCGTACTCAGCCGCTTCATTTCAAAGAATCTAAAATAAGCGAAGCCGGCGAGCGCGATGACTGCCAGGATGAGGGTATTCCTCCAGCTCATACTAGACTCGCCGTTGCCACCACACCATGGTCCCGATCGCGGCGGGTACCAGCGGTATGAACACGAGAAGAATCCAGCGCAGCCGGCGCAACGCCTCTTCGCTCAGGCTGAAGGTAAGAGGCTTCGGGATCTTTGGCGCGATACCGATTAGTTGTTCGCGACTGAGCAACCAGTTCACACTGCCAGAGATAAAATCGAGCCCCTGCTGATCTTGAGTGATCGCGTTGTCCTGAACGAAAGTAGAGTTGCTAACTACTACCAGACGCGAGGAATTCAGCTGGACCCGCTGATCTGCACTTCCCCCTTTTTCGACTGCTGCGCCGATTGTTAGCGGCACATTATTGCTTTGCTTCGCGTCAGTTTGCAGTTTTACCTGGTCATCGCTGTTGTAGTCCTTTTCCGCAAAATAACCTTTTTCTGCCTGGATCAGCGGCTCCAGCCGAATACTGGCAGCACGGACTCGGTCTGGCTCAAGCGTAAGTGAAGATGTGCCGCCGAAAAAGAGCGCCCGCACATCGGCCAGCCGTTTTGTGATCGGGCTATCGCCCAGGAAGTGCGCTTGTACATCTCTTGTCATCGCCAGCTCCTCGATCCCTGTGCGCACAAAAACCATTAGTCGGTCGTCATTCACTTTGATGCCGAGTTCGTTGACAAAGCCGCGAAGCTTTGGCGTTTGCGTCGAAGGATCCAGTAGAAGCAGTATCCGGCCCTGTTTGTCCCAGAAATCGCGCAACAGTTTCATTTCGCGACCGGAGAAATCGTACTGGGGCCCGATAATCATCACCGTTTTCACGTCGGGCGGAATAGCATCCAGATCGAGTAAGTTGAGCTCCTGAAACTTAATGTTCTCGTTCTCGATAAACGTCTTCAACACGGTAATCGGGCTGGTGCCTTCTGTTAGCGCCGGTTCCTTGTGACCAGTGACATAGCCAAGGATCTTCTTTTTTCCTTCCACAATGTCGATCATCGCGCTGGTGATGGCTTGCTCGCCTTTGAACGCGGCCACGCGAGGGCCTTCGCCGAAAGCCGTCCCACTCTGATCAAAATCCGCCATCTCGGAGGCCTTAACCGTTTTGTTGCGACCATCATAATCGAGGATCAGCAGGCTCTCGTCCGTAACGACCTTGTATTTGTCGAACAACTCTTTGGCGCGGGAAAGATTCCGCTCGGGATCGACATGCTCGATGTCGATTTTTCCTTTGCCAGCGTATTGATATTCCGTCAGCAAATTCTGCACGTCCGCAGTAATCGGCGTGGTCGGGGCAAAGAAGACCGTGACGCGCATCCGGCCTTTTAACGTGTTGAGGAAACGCTTTGTTTTATCTGAGAGCGCGTATTTTTGGTCGCGAGAAAAATCCCAACGCTTGTAGTGTTTGAAGGCAAGGGAATTCACCATCGCAATGAGAAACAAGACCAGGAGAATCTGTGCGAGAACATTGAAACCGATTCGAAATCGACGAATTCCTCCCGGTCTTCGGGAACGCTTTGACTTATCAGCCATTTGTCACAGCCTCCACTTGCGGGATTGGAATGCCTGATACGTGAGCGTCAGCATCACAATGGTCATGCTCAGGTAGAGAACAATTGGCCGCGTATCGATCACGCCCCGGGAGAATGTTCCCATGTGTTCGATCGCGGAGAAATAACCCAGCAAATCGCGCGTTGTGGAATTGACATCCAGAAGGATGAACTGAAGGAGACCGAGAAAAAATAACAGCGTTATTGCGCAGAAAGAAATGACGGCCGCGATGATTTGGTTTTTGGTCAGAACGGACGTGAGACAACCGATCGAGAGATAAAACATTCCGAGCAACAAAAGCATCAGATAGGAACCCAAGTACGCCCCCCCGGAATGCGCAGCAGGCTGGTTTGTTAGTTTAAGAAAAATCCAGAAGTAAAGCAGTGTCGGAACCCAAAGAATCAAGTAAAAGACCAGCGCACCAAAGAACTTTGAGAGCACTACCTGCCAGTCGCGCACAGGGACAGTAGTTAGCGGCTCAATCGTGCCGAGTTTAAATTCTTCAGCGAACAAGCGCATCGTAATAAGTGGAAAGATCAGAACAAAGGCGAACCAGAAGAAGACTGAATTGAAAAATGCTTCCTGCACCGTGTATTGCACCTGTTGCCGGTTCATGAAGGCGACCTGAAAGTAAAAATCGATCCCGCTGATGATGAGGAAAAAGATCAGCACGATGTACGCGATCGGAGAGTGAAAATAGCTGCGCACTTCGCGCAAAAGCAGAGTGTAAAACTTACGCATGAATCGATCTTCCGATTGCCATAACGCTCAAACCAGGTCCGGGTGGGTAAGCTCTACGAATACATCCTCGAGAGTTGCTCGACGCTGAGTTAGTTCGCGCACGACCCAATGACGATCGGTAGCCAGGCGGAACACTTCTTCGCGTACATCCACACCTGATTCCACTCGGAGCGAGAATCTTTTCCAATCATCCTCGCCGTCAGCGACTACATCGCGTACGCCCGAAATCTTCTTCAGCTCTTCTGCGCCATTGTCGTTTCCGACTTTTGCTTCAAGCACTACTCCGCCCGCTTGCCTGATTCTTCCGAGCAAATTATCCGGCGTATCGCACGCCTCGATTCGCCCCTTGTGAATGATGATCACTCGGCTGCATGTCATTTCCACCTCCGGCAAAATGTGCGTCGAAAGCAAAATTGTGTGATCTCTGCCAAGGTTCTTGATTAGCTCGCGCACCTGGCGAATTTGATTTGGGTCGAGACCGATCGTTGGCTCATCGAGAATGAGAAGGTCAGGTTCGGCCAACAGCGCGTCCGCCAAACCGACGCGTTGTCGATAACCTTTAGAGAGGGTGCCGATCAGCTTCTTTTCGACCTCCTTGAGACCGCAGAGCTCTTCGACATCGCCCACGCGCTCCGCAACCCGCCGGTGATGGACTCCCTTTAGGGCCGCGCGATAGTTGAGATACTCTGTTACGCGCATGTCGCTGTAGAGCGGCACATTTTCCGGCATGTAGCCAAGGTGCGTCCGTGCCTCTAGCGATTGTTCAAAAACATCGAACCCCGCCACCGTAGCGCGCCCTGACGTAGGCGGCATGAAGCCTGCCAATATTCTCATGGTGGTGGTTTTGCCGGCGCCGTTTGGCCCCAGAAATCCCATGATCTCGCCCTGGCTAACTTCGAAATTCAAATCCTGGATTGCCGGCTGGCCAGCGTAGCGTTTGGTCAGATTCTCAACCTTGATCATCGCGTGATATTCCGTGAGACAATCGAGCGGCGATTGCGTTGCTAATTTTTTTATCGTGCAGTCAGAGTTGCGCTGGCGAGTTCCCGGCTTTCCCCGTCAGCACGAATTACGCCCACAATGAATTCTACATTCGCCCCGCTCTCTACGTTTCGAAGTACCTCCTCAATCTGCTTAACAGAACTCGCTTGAGTTTTTCCAATGCGGTAAACCACCAGCCCTCGTTCAATACCTGCATCATCCGCCGGACTGTCCGGTTGGACTGCGCTAATTAGAACCCCGCGCCCTCGCGCATAGCCAAGCGCATCACTCAACTCCTGGTTCAAATCTTGAAACTGCATTCCAAAGAGCCTTTCCGCTCTCGACCCGAATGTTTCGCTGGTAATGACCGGACTTTTCGTCGCAGGCTGGATCTGTGCGGTTTTCTTAAATCGATTCACACTATCACGCACAACTTCCGCCGGAATGGCGAACCCGAGTCCCTGCGTGGGAACCCCCTGTGGTGTGAATGCCATCTTTGCCGACGCGACGCCTACCAATCGGCCGGAGAGATCGATCACCACGGCTGATAGAGCTGCCGTAACCGACAGCGTTACCCACTACAATCACTGTCTCCCCAAGCAAATTGGGGGAGATATCGTCGAGGTTGATGAAAGGCAAGGCGGAGCCCGCCTCGATTTTAATGAACGCCAGGTCGGTCTTGTCATCGCCGGCAATGTAGCGAGCGTTATAAGTTTTACCGTCATTTGTCGTCACGTGAATTTTCAAGTCCGCCGCGCGCTCGACTACGTGCTTATTGGTTACGATGTAACCAGCCGGATCAATAATGAAACCGGAACCAAGACTCTGCAAAGTTTGGCGAACCTGGCGCGGCCGGGCGCGGTTGTAGCCGAAAAATTGCGCGTAAAAATCTTCGAAGGGATCGCGCACGGTGCGCCGAACGACCCGTTCAGTATTGATGTTCACCACTGCCGGCAACACCTTACCTACAGCCAAAACCGCCGGTTCCGACGCCGGGTCGGCTTGTGCAAAACAAGATGCCGACGGCGTGAGCATTAAGAACGTCGCGAGGACGCCGATTGCGCTACCCGGAGTTGCCGCTGCCGTTCTCATTTGGCAGCAAGTAACGAAGCCCCCTTCCTACTGTCAACCAGTTGCGTCAGCCTCTCACATCCTGTCATGTTCAGCGAAGCGCTCGCCAAGCAGTAGTTCCTGCCAAGGCTGGAAACATCTCTGGCTACTGTTTTAGCCATGAAGAAGAAATGATCAGAGATTCTTCGCTTCGCTCAGAATGACAAACGAAAACAAGGGTTAGGATAACTTGCCGCGTCAGGTAATCGTCCGAGATTAAATCTGCTATGCGTACGTCAATTGATGCTCGCGCAAATCTCGATCTGATCGAGGAGAATTACCGGCGTTGGCAGCAAAATCCCGAGTCAGTCGATTCCGGATGGTCCGCTTTCTTCGAAGGATTCGAGCTTGGCAATCTTCCCCAGCGCGACGGTGCGGCGGTCGCGGAAGCCGAAGCTCGCGAGGCAGCGTTACAGACCCGCATTGATGGTCTTGTGTACGCGTATTGCATGCTCGGTCACACCATTGCGCGTGTCGATCCGCTCGCGGAGACCCGGCCGAAAAATCCGTTGCTCAGCTTAAGCGAGTTTGGATTTAGAGAGTCTGATCTCGACCTTCGCGTTTCGTCAAAATTCTTCCTCGACAATCGGCAAATGACCTTACGCGAAATGATCGCCGGGCTCGAGAGGATTTATGCGGATTCCATCGGCTCGGAATTCATGCACATCCAGGACCCGCGGATTCGCGAATGGGTGCGGCGGCGGTTGGAGACGCGGCCGCACAAACATTCGACGCCGCGCGAGGTTCAGGTGGCCTTGTTGCGCGCGCTCCTCGAAGCCGAATCGTTCGAGATTTTCCTGCATACACGCTACGCGGGGCAAAAACGGTTTTCACTTCAGGGCGCGGAATCGCTCATGGTGATTCTGGAAACAATTTTGCACAGATGCCCGGATGGCGGCGTCGAGGAGATTTGCATGGGCATGGCGCATCGAGGGCGCCTCAATGTTCTGGCAAATTTTTTGCGCAAGTCGCTAAAGGTCGTCTTTACCGAGTTCAGCGAGAATTACATTCCCGATCTGGTGGCCGGCAATGGCGACGTGAAATATCATCTCGGTTATCATTCAGTCCGCAGACTTGCTTCCGGGGCCGAGATCGAGATCCGGCTCTCGGGAAACCCGAGCCACTTGGAAGCCGTTGATCCTGTCGTCGAAGGGAAAGCGCGCGCCCGGCAACGCATTCGTGGCGACACCGAGCACCGGCGCAAAGTTCTGCCGCTGCTGGTGCACGGCGACGCCGCCTTCATCGCGCAGGGCATCGTGGCCGAGACGCTCAACTTGTCGCAACTTCACGGCTACAGCACTGGCGGCACAGTTCACATCGTGGTGAACAATCAAATCGGCTTCACCACGCTTCCGAAAGACGCGCGGTCATCACAGTATGCCACTGACGTCGCAAAGATGATCGAGGCGCCGATTTTTCATGTGAATGGCGACGATCCGTTGGCGGTTAAATTCGTTAGCGACATGGCATTCGATTTTCGCCAGCAATTCGGACGCGACGTTGTCATCGACCTGTATTCCTATCGACGTTATGGGCACAATGAAGGCGACGAACCATCGTTTACGCAGCCCGATCTCTACGCGAAAATCGACAAGCGCCCATCGGTCACGCAGCTTTACAAACGCGAACTGCTCGAAGCCGGAACACTAAGCGAAGACGACGCTGCGTCACTGGAAACCGAGTTTGCTCTCCGGCTGGAAATGACGCGAGACGAAGTCAACGCCATCGAAAAACGGAAGGCTAGCGAGAAAGCAAAGTTCAGGGAATCGACGGCGATATTTCAGCCGGAATATACAAGCACATCCGAACCGACAGCGATTAGCGAGAAAACGCTCAAGACCGTCGTCGATGGTCTGACTCGCGTTCCAGAGGGTTTTGAGGTTCAGCCGAAGATCAAGCGCATCGTTCTCGATCATCAGCGCAAAGTCTTCGAAGAGGGCGGTCCATATGAATGGCATTATGCCGAAGCGCTCGCTTTCGGATCATTGTTGTTGGAAGGGATTCCGGTCCGATTGTCGGGTCAGGATAGTTCGCGCGGAACCTTCAGCACCCGCCACTCCGTTCTTTACGACGCGAAGACGGGAAGACCCTACGTGCCACTCATGCACCTGGCCGACAAGCAGGCGCGCATTTGCATTTATAACAGCCCGCTCTCAGAAGCTGCGGTGCTTGGGTTTGATTACGGTTACTCGCTCGACTACCCAAAAATGCTCTGCCTCTGGGAAGCGCAATTCGGCGATTTTGCCAATGCCGCGCAAACGATCATCGATCAATTCATCGTCTCCGCAGAATCGAAATGGCAACAGCCAAGCGGGATTGTGCTGTTGCTCCCGCATGGCTACGAAGGCCAGGGGGCAGAACACTCCAGCGCGCGACTGGAGCGTTTCCTTCAAGCTTGCGCGGAGGACAATATCCAGGTCTGCAATCTCACGACTGCCGCCCAGTATTTTCATGTGCTGCGGCGGCAGATGAAGCGCGAGTTCATCAAGCCGCTCATCATCGCTACGCCGAAGAGCCTGTTGCGCGCCAAGTACGCCTCGTCGCCCGCGGAAGAATTCCTCCATGGCCGATTCAACGAAATCCTCGGTTCGCCGGAGGCCGGTCCGCCCGACAACATGAAGCGCATCATCTTTTGCTCCGGCAAAGTCTATTACGATCTGCTAAAGTACCGAAGCGATCGCAAGATTGACGATGCCGCGATTATGCGGATCGAGCAGCTTTATCCACTGGCGGAAAAAAAGCTGCGCGAAATGCTCAAGCCATTTCCAAAGAACGCGAAGTTCGTGTGGTGCCAGGAGGAACCGGAGAACATGGGCGCCTGGACTTTTATCGAACCGCGACTGCGCACGCTTTTCTGCAGCGAAATTGCCTACGCGGGACGCGAGGCCAGCGCCAGCCCCGCCGTCGGCGCACTCGCCCGCCACAAGCGCGAGCAAGCCCGGCTAGTCGCCGACGCCTTCTCGATTTGAGCTAAGCTCGAGCGACGGAATTCACTGAGGCGCTATCGGCTGGAACCTTTACGGCCCGCAACTTACATTGCCCACGACCATGTAGGTAGCAGCCGGATGTCCGTTATCGCGCTGCCCCTTAACAAACGTGTGGTCCACAAGAAGAGTTGAACGCTCCAGGAATTGCGTCTGAGGCGTGTCGCCAGTAAACGTTCTTCCGTTAACCGCTCCAAGCAGATCCCCCGGAGCCGG
>WNFO01000617.1_pt1 | contig 25937 bp, 26 predicted proteins | sample 5400251 | NCBI WGS metagenome assembly WNFO01 (sample SAMN13153354, study PRJNA577476) | soil metagenome | isolation source: 100 cm saprolite under Madrone tree | place: USA:California | collected 2016-06-14
GGTCAAGCCATTTTGTGGAGAGGAATCGCCAACGGCTGTCCCTACTAAGAACCCGTCCGGCGACCACCTGCCGTGACCCGTACCGCTTGCCCGTCACGTTTCGTAACAAGCCGAACGGCAAGCGTCCCGCCACAAAGACTAACGTTCGTATTGCAAACGGCAGACGGTTCGTTCTGCATTCTCACGCGAGCGTTTCGAAGCCTGCTTCGATCAGGCAGCTTCGCGCATGGTAAAGGTGATGGAGGCCAGGGAGGACAACCGAGACGGAACAACCGCGCCCGGCTGGTCCGAAAGAAAACAACCGGGTGTATACTCCTGTCCTCCGCGGGGTCGAAAATGGGAATTCCAGTACCATACAACACGGAGTTTCCTGAGCTGCTTATAGCAAAGCCGCTTCCTCAAGCTGGGTTTAGGGAACTGTTGGGCCGAGCAGTTCCCGTGCTTTCGACTCCGAGGGTCTCGATAGCTTCCACCTGGGAGATGGAATCATGAAGTCAGTAGACCGCAACCATGCTTGGTTGGCATTGTGTGTTACGGCATTAATAACTTTACCCGTTGCCGCGCAGCAATGGAAAGCGCCCACTCGCTTGAAGAAGTTGGCCAATGGGCTCACGGTCGTCGTTTCCGAGGATCATTCTGCGCCCACGTTCGGAGTGTGCATCAGCTATGGGATCGGTTTCCGGCTGGAATCGGAGGGGCGCACCGGCTTTGCGCACCTTTTCGAGCACATGATGTTTGAAGGCACGCCCAACGCACCCAAGGGTGTGCTCGACCGTGTGATTGAGGGCGGCGGAGGATCGAACAATGGTGACACTCGTTACGACTTCACCGAATACATTGAAACGGCGCCAATTTCAGCGCTCGACCCGGTTCTCTGGATCGAGGCCGACCGGATGAAGACTCTTGATTTCTCTCCTAAGAATCTCGAGAACCAACGGAAAGTCGTCGAAGAAGAAGTTCGCGTGAATGTTCTGAATCAGCCTTACGGGCTTTTCTTCGCCATCGATCTTCCTGGCAAGGCTTTCGACACTTATCCTAATGCGCATAATTTCTATGGTGATTTCAAAGACCTCGATGCCGCCAAGATAGAAGATGTTCAGAAGTTCTATGAACAGTACTATTCGCCCAACAACGCGGTCCTGGCCGTGGTAGGAGACGTATCTCCCGACGCCATCTTCGCCCGGGTAGAAAAGTATTTTGGCACGATTCCCGCTCAGCCGACTCCGCCACGCCCCAACGTGGACGAGTCGCCTCAGAAGGCAGAACGACGGTCATCTCAGACTGATAAGCTGGCGAAAGTTCCCGCACTCGCGATCGGCTATCGTATGCCGCCACGGCATTCGTCGGAGGCGCTGGCCGCGGCTGTCACAGGGGAGCTGCTTCACAACGGACAGGCCTCGCGCCTCTACCAGGCGCTGGTTAAGGAGAAGCAGGTTGCACTCTCCGTGGATGGAGGCGTGAACTGGCCCCTGGGCGCGCCATTTGAATACAACGGGCCTACGCTGATGACGTCCTTTATTGTTTATCCGCCGAACATCACCCAAGATCATGTGCTCGCTGCTTACGATGCCACCATAAAGGAACTCATCGACAAAGCAGCTAGCCAGCAGGACCTCGATCGCATTGTCGCGAAGATGCGCTCGGATTGGTACGATCAGCTTGAAGTTCCGATTAGCCGCGCCTCCGCCCTCTCACACGCCGTCCTTTTTGACGGCGCTTTCGATGCCGTGTATCAAATCCCCGAAAATCTGGCTAAGGTCTCACCTGCCCAGATCCGTGCATTCGCCGCAAAGTATCTTGTGAATACCAACCGTACTCTCATCAATCGGGTTCCAGCGCCCGGTGAAAAAGGCGCAGAAAAGAAACCAGGAGCGGGACTATGAACAGCCTGAAAGTCTTTGCCCTCTTCCTCTCTCTTGCCTCGGTGACTGCCGCGCAAAAGGAAGTTCCTCTGCCCAAAGACCTGCCGCCCTACGCTGCTGAGCAGCCGCTTCGGGCTCCCGCCGTCCAGTCCTCGAAACTCGACAATGGGCTTACCGTGTGGCTGGTTTCCCAGCGCGGCCTCCCGAAAGTCGCATTCGCTGTGGCCGTGCGTGGCGGTTTCGCGGCGGATCCCGCGGACCGTCCTGGCATCACTGAGTTGCTCTCCAAGACGATCGATCAAGGAACCAAGTCGCGCACCGCTAAACAGATTTCCCAGGAACTTCAGGCAGCTGGCGGCGACCTCAGCGCCGAATCCAGCAAAGACTTCATGCAGGTCTCAACCGCCGTTCTCTCCTCGAAAGTGGATGCAGGCCTGACGATTCTTTCTGACATTCTGCAGAATGCCTCGTTCCCCGACGCTGAGGTTGCGCTGGCGAAACGCAACCTGGCTGACTCGCTTCGGGAGCGTGAATCACAGCCTTCATTCCTGGCGGCCCGAGTCATGGGCAAAGTATTATTTGGAGAGCACCCCTACCATGTAACCGCCCCCACGCAGGAGTCCATCGCTGCGTCCACCGCCGCCGATCTTCGCAACACTTACGCGCTGCGGGCCCGTCCAGACCAAGCCGTGCTCGTCGCCGTGGGCGATTTTGACAACGACACAATGCTGGGTCTGGCGAAGACCCAATTCGGTGGATGGAGGCCGCCCGGCGGGGCCGCTTTGCCACCAACACCTCGCCCCACAGTGCCGCCGCAGCACGCCGTGTTTGTAGTGGTCCGTCCAGGCTCAGTTCAAACTACGCTGCAACTGGGGACTTTAGGCCCGACGCGCAGCGATCCTGATTTCGAAGCGGCCGAGGTAGCGAACGCGATTTACGGAGGCACTTTCAGCTCGCGGCTGGTCTCGAATATTCGCGAGGACAAGGGTTACACTTACTCGCCGGGCGCGTCTTTGCGAACCTATCGCCAGGCAGGCGTGCTGATCACTCGCGCCGATGTACGCAACGAGGTGACTGCGCCGAGCCTGAATGAGATCACCTACGAACTTAACCGGCTGGCGACCACCACTCCCAGCGATGAAGAGCTCACCAAGGCAAAGCGCTTTCTTGTTGGCACCGAAGCGATCTCTCTGCAAGCTCGTTCCGCAGTTGCGGCAGAATTGGCCAAGATCTGGGTCGACGGGCTGCCTCCCGACGAAATCGGAATCTATAGTCAGAGAATCGCCGCCACTCCTACGGCGGAAGTCGACGCGGCTGCCAGAAAATATTTCCCGGCCTGGCGATCTGCAATTGTGGCCGTGGGCGAAGAGAAAGTCGTCCGCGACGCGCTGGCTCCCTTCGGCCTTCCGATTCAGACCATGCCCTAGCAGAATCCCGGTGGGATCGCTTTCACCGACTGTGAAGGAAGCGAGTTGAGATCCAACGATTGGAGCGCTGTCAGTCAATCCCACGCCATCGTTCGTTCACTGGCGCACCGCGGATCCGACTATTCTGGACGAGCGGTCGGCAATGCGGAGGTAATCGCAAAGCCCAGCTTCATGGAAGATGAATCGTCTTCCTGCCGTAGCTTCAGCGCTTCCTTTCGCGGTTCAGAAAGGCGCGTTCAGTTGTTGTTTCTTCGGACTGTCGAAAATCCAACTCTCCGGCGTTCGATAGTCCGTTCGAGCGACGCGAACTCCTCAAGGCGCCGATCAGATGTTCGTCAAGCGGCGCGAGCTTTTGGGAAAGCGTCGGCTTCCTACCTGGTGATGGTGTCCGAAGCCTTGACGTATCCGACGAAATCGGATCGGGAGCGACAGTGCAACCGGAGTCCCGTGCTGGTAACTTGGCGCCCTCTCAAAATGCCTTCACCTGAATATAACCTTGGCAACTCTTCCATAACCGAGAGTGCGACGTCATTCGGGCGGAATCGAAGTTCGCCCAAGTGCCCCGATGGGTTATTCCGGAGTGACCGCGGTGCGACAGGCCGTCAGCCCGTGCTCCCTTTCGACCAGATCATGCCGTTCGCGTCAGAGAGCCGCTGGGGTAGAATTGTCGCCTCTTGCCGAATTTCAAAGACATCAGCGCGAGGTGTACGGATGCGTATGCTATTTTTGCTTGGCTGGCTGCTCAGTGCTGCGATCGCAGTTGCCCAAGCCCAGAAGTCTATTGACGTTGCGGCCTTCGTTAGCGTAGACGCACCAGTCTTCGTTCTTAACCACGTCCGAATCATCGATGGGACGGGTGCAGCAGCGAAGGAAGATCAAGCGATCGTGATCGCCAATGGCAAGATTCAGTCCATCGGTCCGGCGGCGTCAACCCAAATCCCTCAGGGTGCCCAACTTCTAGATCGCTCTGGCTATACCATCATTCCTGGGCTCGTTGGAATGCACGATCATCTCTACTATACGGATTCGATTTCCCTACAAGTTTCCGGCGGAAGAATTGGCGAGCCAGGGTTGTTCGTTGCGGAAATCCCTTACACAGCGCCGCGACTATATCTAGCGGCTGGTGTCACCACAATGCGCACCACCGGTAGCCTGGAACCTTACACCGACCTAAAGATAAAAAGGCGGATAGACGCAGACCTGATGCCGGGACCAAGCATTGATGCTACAGCGCCGTACCTGGAAGGCGCTCCGACGCGATTTGCTCAGATGCATGAACTGACTGGACCGGACGAGGCAAGACGCATGGTGGACTACTGGGCAGCGGAAGGCATGACGTCGTACAAAGCGTACATGAACATCACACGTGAGGAACTGGCCGTAGCGATCCAGCAGGCACATGCGCACAAGCGGAAACTGACAGGGCACCTGTGTTCGGTAACCTGGCCGGAAGCTGTAGCTCTGGGGATCGATGATTTGGAGCATGGGCCAGTGTTTGCGGACACCGAATTCGTCGGGGACAAGCAGCCGGACACTTGCCCAGCGGGAGGCAGCAGCAGTTGGGCAAGACAGGAGGTGAATGGAGCTCAGGTGCAGGAGCTGATCCACAAGCTTGTGTCACATCACGTTGCGGTGACATCGACGCTGCCAGTGTTTGAGTCTAGCACGCCGGGCCGTCCGAAATTGCAGCGGCGTACTCTGGATGCGATGTCCGCTGAATCGGCCCAAAGCTACCTGACCGCGCGGGCAAACGTGCCGTTGGACTCGCCCATGACAGCGCTGCTGCGCAAAGAGATGGATTTTGAGGTGGCATTTGTCAAAGCCGGAGGCTTGCTACTGGCGGGGCCGGATCCAACCGGAAATGGCGGAGTGCTTCCGGGATTCGGCGATCAGCGCGAAATAGAGCTGCTCGTGGAATCGGGGCTGACCCCAGTGGAAGCCATTCACATCGCCACGGCGAATGGTGCTGCGTATCTCGGCCAGCAAGATCGAATCGGAACCCTGTCCCCTGGCAAACAAGCAGACCTCGTGGTGATTAAGGGCGATCCTTCAAAGAGCATTGAGGAGATCGAGAATGTCGAGACGGTGTTCAAGGCCGGGATCAGCTACGATTCCAAGAAATTGATTGATAGCGTGCGAGGACAGGTCGGGCTCCGTTAGCAGCCTTCGATCGGGCCTACACTACCACGTGGGTCGTAAAGCCTCGGCGTTTTAGGCCGGGGATATAGGGGATATAAGGCCCTGTTGATTTCTGCGGCCCATTCTCCCATCGAGGCAGGGCATAGCTTTCGAGCTTCTTCGTTGTTTTCGCCTGAAGTAAGAGCGTCATGTTAGGAACCCACCGAAGCAGTCTCGCAAAAGGCTAGTGGGACGGCGTGGGAATCTTCTCTCTTTAGGGAGATCAGGATGTCAACCACTCCGGACAGGATTCCTGATCGATCGTCAGCACGGAAGGTACTGCTCGGTCCCCAAGGAAATCGATTCACGGCCAGTCAGGGCGTCGCGCCATTTAACGGATTCTTTGGGCGAGGTAAACAAAAATTTGCCACCCAAATTTAACGCACTGGCAACCTTGCGAATGACGAAGGACTGGATCTCCGGCGGCATTAAGAACATCAAACCCCATGCAATTACGCCATCAAATGTGCGACCGAAAAACTCTGAGTCCTCAACGGCCGAGCATTCCGCGGAAGCATCAGGGAATCGATTGCGAAATGCCGCCACCAACTTCCTTGATGTATCCACCCCGTAGATCGTGAACCCTTGTTCGATGAGCGTCTGCGAGACGGGCACGCCGTGGCCACAACCGAGGTCGAGGACCTGAGCAGCGGGGCGACAGGATTTGCCTCCACCTCCGAACCGTTACCACACCTATACGAGGATTCCGCACGGACATGAAACGTTCTGCGGCTGTTTCGTAGCCGTTAGATTTATCTGGAGGAATGGGAATCGCCGTCAAGGCATTGTCCAACTTAAAGAGGGTCACGAAGTTCTACTACTAGGATTGTGGGCATTTCGGAGAGGATCGCGAAGCCCAGGTCGCCTCGAAGATGAATCGTCCTCCAGTCTTCAGCGCTTCGTCTCGCGGTTCAGGGGGTTATAGGAAGTTGGCACGGCAAGACCAGGCCACTCCCCACAGATCTCAGTCTGCCATGCATTTTCCCAGCAGTGGCTACCGAACGCTCGATCTGATCCTGCAAACGCTCCAAAACGCTTATGGTTGTCTCCCTCAGCTCTTCACGGGGGCAACGCCCGATCTGGCTGTTGCTGATTCTTAAGCTCCTCGCCTGCGATATGATTTTTGCGTACCACACTCTTTTGTACGCCATGGCTAATATGACGCCTATCGGGCGGTCCAGCCTCCATCAATCAGGATGGTATCTCCAGTAATGAGAGAGGCGGCGGGCGAGGCTAGAAAGACCACCGCACCGGCAACATCCATGGGCTCGCCAATCCGATGCAGACCGGCGATACGTTCGATCACATCCGAGCGAAACTCGGGGTTTGCCAGCGCGCTTTCCGTGCCTGGAGTATGGATAAAAGTAGGCGCAACCGCATTCACGGTGATGTTGTGTTTGCCCCACTCGACGGCAAGGCATCTGGTGAGGTGGGAGATGGCGGCTTTTGTCATGCAGTACACGGATTCGCCAGGGAGTGCGGCGAAACCTGCTTGGGAACCCATGTTGATGATGCGACCACTACCCTGGCGAATCATGGCCCGGCCTGCGGCCTGACTGGTGAAAAATGTGCCCTTCAAATTCACCGCAAGTGTGAGGTCAAAGTCGTCCTCGCGCACATGTTCCGCGAGATTTTCGGGCGCCACCCCGGCATTATTGACGAGGATGTCCAACCGTCCGAAATGTGCCACGGTCTCATCGACGGCGCGGAATATTTGATCGAGCTTGGCCACCTCCATCTGTAAGGGAAGGGCGCGGCGGCCCATCGAGGTGATTTCCGCAACCAAACCGCCGTGGGAGTTCACGTCGCGCAGTCCTAGGGCAACGTCTGCGCCGGCATGACCAAATGCCAAGGCAATCGCGCGGCCCAGACCACGAGCGGCGCCGGTGACGAGGGCTACACGGCCGGTTAGATCAAATCGTGGAAAATTCATGGGCATGCCTCCTCTTGTGCAGTCTAGGTGTCGCCGTCGTTATGCGCGAGTCGCCGCGCTTGAGTATATGCGCCTGTGAGAACCTACTGACCGGATTCTTGCCAATCGGGAGGCGTGGAGGCGCGGTACGATAATCGATGTAATAATCATCGATCATCTACGAAAACTCGGCCCCCCGAAGCGTCACCGCCCGGCGCTATGCGGCGCCGCTGGCGGCCAGGAGCATGGCGTCGTGGGGGCTACGCGGGCCGGCGTCGACTCTCCTTTGTCACTACGCCGGACATCATTGATCGGAACGCCTTTTTTGAAAACCACCCGGTAGTGAGCCGGGAATTCGGCAGGCGGGACGCCTTGCTGAAAGTCATGCGAGGCACATGCGCAGCCGGCCGGAGGCCGTGAAATCTGATGGGGCCTGAGATTTTCACACGACGACATGTTTTGGTTGACTTTCTCTGCGCATTGCAGCACTCTCATTGGGCAATATCCGCTGAGGAATGATAAGCGATACCTCGCCCCACTCAGCAGACATAAACCCTCCCCCGGTCCCAGGCAATGCCCCCCTTCCCAGCTCTAGGTATGGCTAGCTGCCCCGCCCCTGAGTGAGGTCTGCGAAATCACTTTCGGCCTGTAGGCGGTAAACCAAAGGAGGTTGACATGTTTGCTCGATTCGTTTCTATGCGCTTGAAGAACGGTAACCTGACAGAATTCAACCGCATCCTCGAAAAGGAGGTCATTCCACTGCTGCAACGCCAGAAGGGTTTCCGGGAGGAAATCGTCCTGACGAATCCGAGCGCGGCGGAAGTGGTTGGCATCAGCATCTGGGAGCAGAAAGAGAATGCGGAGTCCTATAACCGGGAAAAATTCTCCGAAGTCCAGCAATTGCTGGCGAAGGTCCTGGACGGAACTCCGCAGGTCAAAACGTACGAGGTTTCCCACTCAACCATTCACAAGATCGCCGCTCACGTGACAGCGTGACGACGACTATTTCTGTTCAACACTCCAGGTTAGACGGCGTGGTTTCGACGGGGGGGCGAGCTGGGGCTCGCCCCCCGCGTTTGTCCGCTCCAAAAATTGCGTCGCGCCGAATTGCTTTCATTTTGCACTCGTACATTACTTAGGCGCACGATCCAGCGATTGTTGTCCCCACAGCTTAGTGGCGGGAACTCGATAAAGATTACAGTCTTAAGCGTCCTCTCATTACGGCACGGGAGAAGACAGCGAGTGGGTCCTCGCCAATCATCAGACTGAAAAGCGCGACGAAGCACGGGGCCGGGAAGCGACTGCTGACAGGCATATCCACGATGGTCACAAGGAGACGACTGATATTAGTTTTGGGCCTTGTCGCGGTCCACCATAGATTCCTCGGTGTCAACGATGGCGGAAGGGTCCGGGGTTTTCCGTTCTTCCAGCAGCAATCGGCGCAATGTCCGCAAATCATTTAAGATGCGGCGGCTGGCGCTGAAGTGTGATGAAAGCTTGTCCAATTTGTAGTTCGCGAGTTGCAAAGCCTGCTTTCGGCGCGCCAGTTGAGAATTCGAAGCGCGAAGAATTTCTGCCTCAATTTGATCTCGCGCTTCGCGTACCGCCTCTAGCAGCTGATTCACATACTCAAGAGCACTCTCAATATTGTCGAACGGAGTTTCCGATTTGTAGGTCACGACTGCCCTCTCGGGAACATTTCCGGCACCAGCTTTGGGTGACTACCAGAGGATAGGGCTTCCTGTATACCTGTTCAACTGCAGCGCAAAGGGGTCTTTCCTGGACAGCACGATTTAGGCAGTCTAACTGAGCTGGTCTACCTTGGAACTTGCGTTGCCACCGGGCAACCTACAACGTGGTTTCACATGACAGCCCCCCCTCGGGGTGAATCTCGGGACCCAGTTTCTCATCCTTGATCCTGTTATTGGGAGGGATGTCCTAAGTCCTTTTATTTCTGTAGACTAGGGAGCAATCGGACCCACGTTGGAGCCGCCCAGAGCTTGCCTAGAAAAAACGGCGCCATGCCGTGTATCTAAGAAGCCAATAATCCGTTGGAACGTCCCATGAAAACAGTACTACTGGTCCATTTGGCCGAGCAAAGCGAGTCTTTATAAGTACTGATAGTTCTACGACTTTGAACGCTGGGATTCCCTTCTACGGACTACGTCGAGAGTTTGGGGGGAAACGCATGTTGGCTCGAAATGCAGGCCTGACCTCGGCCGCATTTAGCAGTGTTTCAGATTGGAATTGCCATGAGCGGTGCGGAGGTGAGATGCCCTTGGATGCACTAGATAAGAAGACGCTGAGTAGCCTTCCGCGGCTGTCGGACGTCTACGACTCCTACGGCGTCGAGGTCAATGCTTTGTCCGTAAGCGAAATCTTTGCGTTGTACGAGCGCACCGGCTTTCTTTATCCCGACAAAGCTGCCCGCCTTCTTCCGCACCTCGAACAAGTGAGAGAGAACTGGCGACGGATGTTGCGCGGTGGCAACTCCCTTCTCTACGTCCTGACGGCCGGTGACGATAAAAGAGGCCGTGCCTCGATTGCAGTTTGGCGTACGACGCATTATGGCTGGACTTCGCAACACCTGGTTTCTGAGAACAACCCAGTCGCGTCCCGCGCCGTAATATTGGCAGGAACGGCCGCGAGCATCCTAAGAGACGTGGATGAATCGCATCAAAATTGGTTTCGCCCAGAGAACCGCTTCCCCTCAAGAGTGTTCGGATCCATGGTTCAGACGATCGGCCAGTCTCTTTCATCAGTTCAGCGGCACATGTATTTCGCGCTGCCGAGGAATTCGTCACTGCCTTCGAGTGGGAAAGTTCGCGTGGTCCCTTATGATCCTTCTCATGAAGAGGCCCTTTCGGTTATTGCTTCCGTCGCGCGCGGCAGTATTTATGTCGCCGCCGAGCAACTCTTAACTGACCCGGAACTGACCGAGGTGGACCAGTTGTACCGCGAGGTAGGCCTACGGCGGTCTCGTCGCGTGTGGCTAGCCTACCGGGAGTACAAGGATGAACCGATCGGTGCGATCATCGCGTATCGCGGTCCTTTGGGCCTGAACTTCAGCTATATCGAGAATCGCTGCGACCTGCTGCTGCACCCCACGCTTCCCGAGGGTGACGTTGCGGATGTTGTGGCTTCGCTCCTCAGAGCGTCTTCTTCCACGTATGAGGACTTTGAGCTTGACGCGATTCCGGTGATCACCGAGGAAATCGCTGCGCCTGCCCTATTGCAGCTGGGGGCAGAATTCCTCCGCCACTATTGCCAGGGAACGTGGCTACAGGAAGGACAGCTCCGCTTCTACCGGCATGTTGATGGCTTCTACTCAAGACTATTAGCGCGTGCCGAAAGGCATGCGTTGCAGCCAAGTCTTATCGGGCAGGAACACTGATGAGCCAAGCCTCGCCCGTAGACTACATCATGGAGGATCCGCGCGAGGCACTGCGCCTCGAGCTCAAGGTCGATCCCGGCGTTTGGGTGCAAAAATACCTTGCGCATCATGTCCACGCGGGCGCGGAAGTCCTTTCCGTTGGATGCGGTCCCGGAGTCATTCTGGACGCCGTGACTGCAATGCATTCTTCCATCAGGGCGACCGGAATAGACATCAGCGCCGACCGTGTGCAGCAGGCGGTGCGGAGAAATCACGAGAATGCGCGTTTGAAATTCGCTTGTGGGGACGCCCACGCGATGGAGTTTCAATCGAATAGCTTTGACCTGGTGTACTGCCGCATGTTGCTTCAATACCTAAAGGAAAAAGAACAGGCTGTCGCTGAAATGACCAGAGTTTGCAAGCCAGGGGGCACTGTTCTGCTGCAAGACTTGGACGGTCAACTTCTGTGGCATTACCCGGAGGACCCTGGGGTACAGCGCACAGCCGAGAAAGTCGTCACTGCGCTGTCGGCTACCGGTTTTGATCCCTTCGTGGGGCGAAAGCTTTTCTGGTTAGCGCAGAAGGCAGGTCTGACAAACCTCGCCGTCCAGGTGGAGTGCTATCACCTAATCGCAGGCGAGATTGACCCGCGGCTTCTGAAGCAATGGGAATTAAAACTAGAGATTGCAAGACCTCAACTGGCACGCGTACTCGGCGGTGAAAGTCAGGCCGATGAACAATCTCGCGCGTTCCTAGAATATCTTCGACGGTCTGACACACTTACATACTCGACCGTATTCACAGTAACGGGGGAAAAATCTTTATGAGCTCAAATTGCTCATTTTTACAAAGAGGGTTTTCCCTGGCGGCAGAGACCGCCGTAATGACCGACAACCCTTTCTGCTGTCGGAGTTCTCGCAATTACTTTCAGATGATCGTGGGATCTGCCTCAAGGCCTGAGGATAACAGGCCACGCATGGGAATGGACTGATAGCTTAATTCTGACTAATGGCGTTCGCCTGGGGTGCGTACATGAACGACGGAAAGAATCGACTTCATCTGGAACTAGGAAGGGCTCCGATCCATCTGTCCGAGATGGTTCGGCGCCAGGAATCGCACGCTCGTTTCACTGACGACCGCCGAGAAGGGAAACTAAATATGCTGTTCAATCACAGCCCCAGGAGCCGGCCGGCAACGGGCCTTGGGCGTATTTTCTTGGCCGGTGTCCTCGCAGTTGTCGTCGCGGCTACCACGGTGGCCCAGACTTCACGGGGCGTCCCCGACGTCGCTGCCATGAGCATGGAAGACCTGATGAATATGCAGGTAACCTCCGTCTCCAAGCGCACGCAAAAAGTGGCAGACGCCGCGGCCGCGATCTTCGTGATAACCCAAGAGGATATTCGACGTTCAGGAGCAACCAGCATTCCTGAAGCACTGCGAATGGCTCCTGGCATCCAAGTGGCTCGAATTGACGAGAACAAATGGGCCATTGGTTCGCGTGGCTTCAATGGGCGCTTCGACAACAAACTGCTGGTTCTGATTGACGGCCGAAGTGTCTACACGCCTCTGTTTTCCGGTGTGTATTGGAATGTCCAGGATGTGATGTTGGAGGATGTGGACAGGATCGAAGTGATCCGCGGCCCAGGAGCAACTCTGTGGGGAGCCAATGCCGTCGACGGGGTCATCAATGTCATCACTAAAAAAGCGAAATCCACTCAGTCCACCGTCGTGACGGCAGGAGCCGGAACGGAGGAGCGAGCAGCTGGCGGCGTTCGCTATGGCAGCAAGCTGGGCGACAACACCTACTACAGAGCTTACGCAAAGTACTTCGATTGGGGGCCTTCAGCATACCCATCGGGTATGACGGCGCACGACGGGTGGGATGCCTTGCGCGGAGGATTCCGCGCGGATTGGACGCCAACCGCAGCGAATTCGCTGACGCTGCAAGGAGACATGTACCGCAGCAGATTTGATGAGACTCTGACCGTGGCGTCGTTATCTCCCCCCTATTCGAACACCTTCCCCAATGACGGGAAGTACAGTGGAGGAAACCTTCTCGGCCGTTGGAATCATACTTCCGAAAGATCTTCGATGTCGTTGCAGATGTACTATGACAATACCACCATTACCGACCATTCTCTTTTCGGGGACCATCAAAACATATTTGACATCGACTTCCAACATGCGTTTCACACCGGGGATTCACAACAATTCGTATGGGGCTTTGGTTATCGCTCGATCCGTGACAAGAACGACCCCAGCTTTACGGTTTCCCTGCAGCCTAATCAAGTCACTCTCAATCATTTCAGCACATTCCTTCAGGATGAAATTAGCCTGGTTGACAATCGGCTGCAGATCACGCTGGGGTCCAAATTCGAGCGCAACGAGTTCACCGGGCTTGAAGTTGAGCCTAACGCAAGATTGCTCTGGACCGTCACACCAAATCAATCGATCTGGACTGCAGTTTCACGCGCCGTCCGAACTCCGGCCCTGACCGAGGAGGGCTTGCGGCTGAATTCAGCAGTTATACCTCCGGGGACGCCCTCGAACCCCACGCCGTTGCCAGCGGTGCTGGCGGTTTTCGGCAGCCATCAGTTTAACTCCGAAGACCTTCTCGCGTACGAGCTCGGTTATCGAGTGCAGGCAACCAGCAACCTCTCGATCGATCTAGCAACCTTTTACAACAATTATTCAGGCCTTCGTACCGCCGAGCCGGGTGCCCCTTTTGTAGAAGCGAGCCCTGCCCCGACTGATATCGTCATCCCCTTTGTTGCCTCCAACAAAATGAGCGGTGGAACTTACGGTGTCGAACTGTTTGCAGACTGGAAAGTCGTTCCGAAGTGGAGACTGGCGGGCTCCTACAGCTATCTGCAAATGAACATTCACAAAAACGCCGACAGTCAGGATCCGACTGCCGACAATCCGAACGGCTCAAGCCCCCGTCATCAATGGTATTTGAGGTCTTCGGTCGACTTGCCCAAGCATTTTGAGCAGGACACCACTCTTCGATTTGTGGACCACCTTCCCAGCTTGAACTTGCCCAATTACTACTCTTTGGATGCGCACTTGGGTTGGCGACCGGTTACAAGCCTGGAATTGTCGATCGGCGGCCAGAATTTGTTGAATAACTGGCACTTGGAATTCTTGCCGGACTTCGTGAATACCTCTCCGACGGTGGTAAAGCGCAGCATTTTTGGAAGTATTACTGTGAAATTCTAAAGTTGATTGCCGGGTGAGCTCTCAGATTGCCCGCTACCAGTGGACGGTTAATTTGATGTTGAGACGACTGGGAATTCTGATCGTTGCGCTCAGTGTTTCGCTGGGTTGGACTCCGGAGGCTTTCGCACAGGCCCCGAACTCGTCCGATTCCTCGGAATATTTGATCAAGGCCGGCTTCATTTTCAATTTTGCAAAATTTGTCGAATGGCCGGCGACCGCTTTTGCCCAGCCCGATTCTCCGATTGTGATTGGCATCTTGGGAACGGATCCCTTCGGATCGATTATCGATCAAATCGTCCAAAATAAGAAAATCGGGGCGCGGGGATTTATCGTCAAACGGCTGAAATGGGGCACCGACGTCAAGGAGCTCAGGGACTGCAAGATCCTGTTTGTGAGCGCGTCGGAAAAAGCGCACATGGATGAGGTGGTGCAAACCGTAAAGGGCCAGCCAATTCTGACAGTCGGCGAAACGCCGGGTTTTGCCGAGCATGGCGGGATGATTCGCTTCACCGTGGAAGACAACAGAGTTCGATTCGAGATCAATGTCGAGTCGGCGCACCAAGCAGAGCTGACCATCAGTTCAAGACTGCTGACCCTGGCGAGAATCATACAACAACCCGCCGTAGAAGTGAGAAAACCAGGATGAAACTTCAGAATCTATCCATCAAGCGGAAACTCACGCTGATCATGATGCTGACGAGCAGCATCGCACTGATCCTGTCCTCGGTTGGCTTTCTTATTTATGACCTGGTCTCCTTTCGTCATCTGCTCACTCAGGATCTGATGACCCAAGCCGAGATTATCGGATACAACAGCGCGGGAGCTATGGAGTTTAAAGACGAACCCGCCGCCACCGCTACACTGTCTGCGCTTACCGCCAAAGAAGACATCGTCACCGCGGTCCTATATAGACCCGACGGAAAGATCTTTGCCTACTATTTTCGAGGCAAGACGACCCTCCCGGCGTACCTTCCTTCCCATTTGCAGGGGAAAGGCTACCGCTTCGAAGCAGGATACCTGGAGGTCTTCCACGATGTGACCCTGAACGGGGAACGCGTCGGAACGCTGTTTTTGCAATCGGACATGCGCCAGTGGAGTATGAGGGCCAGACGGTATGCGAGTATCCTCATTATTTTCGTGTTGGTTTCCGGGTTGTTCGCATTTTTCGTCTCTTCGAAGCTTCAAGGATTGATTTCAAACCCCATTCTGCACTTAGAAGACACCATGAGAATGGTTTCCACGAATAAGAACTACGCAGTTCGAGCTGTTACGTCTTATGGAGACGAAATTGGAAGATTGATCGATGGATTCAACACCATGCTGTCGGAAATCCAGCAGCGCGATACTGCACTGCAGAGCACTAACGGTGAATTGAAGACCAGGACACAAGAGTTAGAGGAAGAAATCTTTCATCGGAAACAGACCCAGGAAGAGCTCCTCAATGCGAAGCATGCGGCCGAGGAAGCGAACCGCGCCAAAAGTACATTTCTTGCAAATATGAGCCACGAGTTGCGGACACCGCTCAATGCCATCATCGGATACAGCGAAATGCTGGAGGAGGAAACCCGTGACTCGGGCAAGATCGAGAATGTTCAGGACCTCCGAAAAATCCAGGCGTCCGGAAAACACCTGTTGTCGTTGATCAATGACGTGCTTGACCTTTCGAAGATTGAAGCCGGCAAGATGGTGCTTCACCTAGAAACCTTCGAAGTGTCACAGGTGATCGAGGAGATGGTCACGACCCTTCAACCCGCCGCTGCCAAGAATGGCAACTCAATTCACGTCCAGCTGGCCAACAACGTGAACATGATGCGGGCCGATATCACCAAGGTCCGGCAGATCCTGTTCAACCTGCTGAGCAATGCCTGCAAATTTACGGACCACGGCAGCGTCTCCGTGAATGTGGAGCAAGTCAAGGTCGAGGATCGAGATTGGATTCAATTCCAAGTCCGCGACAACGGGATTGGCATCTCTGCCAGACAAAAGCAAAACTTGTTTCAAGAGTTTGCCCAGGCGGATGCCTCGATTGCCCGCAAGTATGGCGGCACCGGCCTGGGACTCGCCATTACTCACCGCTTCGTTCAGATGATGAAGGGGCATATCGGGGTGGAGAGCGAGATTGGCCAGGGCGCCGTTTTTACGGTTCGCCTGCCCGCCCAAGTCGTCATCGAGACGGCCGATTCCGCGCCGTCAGAGAGTGCCAGCAAAGCTCCGGAGGTACCGGCGGAGGCCAAAACTGGCTTGGAAACGATTCTGGTGATCGACGATGACCCGTCGGTCCGCGATCTGATGTCGCGCTTCCTGACCAGACTGGATTTCCGCGTGGTGGCCGCCGCGAATGGAGAAGAGGGCATTCGCCTTGCCAAGCAATTTCATCCGCTGCTTATAACCCTGGATGTGGTTATGCCTGACTGCGATGGATGGACGGTTCTAAAGAAGCTCAAGGGCGATTCCGAGTTGGCGGAGATTCCGGTCATTATGGTCACCGTCGTTGACAATGAGGCCATGGGCTTGGACCTGGGCGCCTCCAATTATCTTGTCAAGCCGGTCGACCGGGACCGCCTGGCAGTTCTTGTTGAAAAGCACCGGGGAAGTCGATCTTCCACTATCACGGATGACCATCCGCTCCCCTTATCTCATGTAGCAGACCGCCAAGCAGACAGCAAGACAGCCGTAATCAGAGTTTCTAGGACTAGGAGAAACTAGAATGCAGAAAATCTTGCTAGTCGAAGACAACGAAATGAATAGGGACATGCTATCCAGACGGCTTCAGCGCAGGGGCTATTGTGTGGTCACCGCGGAGGATGGCGAAAAGGGACTATTGCTGGCGCGCTCGGAAGTACCCGACCTCATTCTGATGGACATAAGTCTTCCGGCGATGGACGGTTGGGAAGTCACGCGTCTCCTGAAGGCAAATCAGTCTACTCGCCATATCCCCATCATCGCTCTGACCGCTCACGCCATGGTCAGTGACCGGAAGAAGGCGATTGAAGCAGGTTGCGATGAATACGACACCAAACCGGTCGATTTTGCGCGCCTGAGCGAAAAGATCGAAAATCTGATCTTCGAGAAGAAACTATCATGAACCCTCGTACAAGCCGGTTGCTGATCGTAGATGACAATGAAATGAACAGAGATATGCTTGCCCGACGGCTGGCGCGCAAAGGCTACGAGATCGCAGTGACACAGAGCGCGCGCGATTTGCTCGAGCGCGTCAAACTAGACGCCACGGATCTGGTGCTATTAGACATCGAAATGCCGGAAGTTAGTGGCCTTGACGCGCTGAAAACACTGCGTGAGGCCTATTCTGCGATCGAGCTGCCGATAATCATGGTGACGGCAAAGAACCAGAGCGAGGATATTGTCAGGGCGCTGGACTTGGGGGCCAACGATTATCTGACCAAGCCGATTGACTTTCCGGTGGCCTTGGCGCGCATCGGTACTCAGTTATCACACAAACGAGCGCAGGAAGCACTAAAGGAAAGTGAAGAGCGCTATGCCCTAGCGGCTCGCGGCTCCAATGACGGCCTTTGGGATTGGAATCTGTCGGCCAATGTTGTGCACTTCTCCCCTCGCTGGAAGGCCATGTTGGGCTATCAGGAAGCCCAAATTGGGGACCGCCCGGAAGAATGGTTTGAGCGGATCCATGACGCGGATCGAGAACGAGTCAAACAGGAGATTGCCGCCCATCAAAAAAGCTTGACTCCCCATTTCGAAAGCGAGCATCGCGTACTGCATAAAGATGGAAGCTTCCGGTGGATGCTGAGCCGCGGGGTCGCCGTTCATGATACTTCCGGAAATCCTTTGCGCATGGCCGGATCACAGACCGACATCACCGAAGGAAAAGTCTCCGACCCACTGACGGGCTTACCCAATCGCTTGCTGTTTATCGACCGGGTAGGTCGGCTCGTCAAGCACATGAAGCGCCGCAAAGACCATTTGTTTGCGGTTCTATTCATGGATCTTGATGGGTTCAAGATGATCAACGACAGCATGGGCCACCTGATTGGGGATCAACTCCTGCTTGGAGTAGCCCATCGATTGGAGAAGTGTTTGCGGTCAACGGATACCGTCGCGCGTCTAGGGGAAACCTTCACGGTCGCGCGTCTAGGGGGAGACGAATTCACAGTCCTGCTCGACGATATTAAAGATCCGGGCGATGCCAAACGCGCCGCGGACCGCATGATGAAGGCTCTGGCCTCGCCATTCATTTTGGGTGGGAAAGAGGTGTTCACTTCGGTGAGCATCGGAATTGCTCTGAGCACTTCGGCCTACGAGCAACCGGAAGAGATGCTACGAGATGCCGACACGGCAATGTATCGGGCCAAGGCCCTGGGCAAGGCCCGTTATGAGGTGTTCGATGCCGATATGCGCGCCAGTGTGATGGCTCGATTGCAGCTGGAGACTGATCTGCACCGTGCGCTCGAACGGGGAGAACTTCGCAATTTCTATCAGCCGATTGTTGCTCTCGCTACCGGAGAAATTGCCGGCTTTGAGGCTCTGTTACGATGGCAGCATCCGACTCGTGGCCTGCTCGGACCAAATGAATTTATCCCCGTCGCTGAAGAAACTGGCCTGATCCGGGAGCTGGGCTGGTGGAATTTGCGGAAGGCCTGCCAGCAAATCAGTGAATGGAGAGCAGGTTCAATCGCCCATCGCCATCTATCCATTAGCGTTAACCTGTCCGCCAAGCAATTTCTACAACCGAAGCTGGTTGAAGACATTAAAAACTTGCTGCATGAACTGGCTCTTCCTCCAGAAGCTTTGAAGCTGGAGATCACGGAAAGCACGGTGATGGCAGACCCTTCGGCAGCCATCGAGATGTTGCAGCAAATTAAGTCCTTGGGCATACACCTGGCTATCGATGACTTCGGTACGGGCTACTCTTCCTTGAGTTACCTACACCGTTTTCCCCTCGACACATTAAAGATTGACCGCTCCTTCATCAGTGGCATGGGAAACGACGGAGAAGGTATGGAGATTGCCCGGACCATATTGCCCATGGCCAATAATCTTCGGTTGGACGTGGTTGCCGAGGGCGTAGAGACACTTCAACAGGTTGCCATGCTGAAAAAACTACAATGCAAATATGCCCAGGGATATTACTTTTCCAGACCGCTGTCCGCCGAGGGGACCGCGGCATTATTGGCAGGAGAGCTGACGTGGCAAGCGTGCGAGCAAACCGTGTAGCGCAACAGATGTCAGTATGGGTAGAACATCACTGGAGAGCGCCGCTCGGACGCAGCCGAAGGCCATGACCGCTGAATTACACAAGCCGCTCTCCGCTCTCCAAACTTGTCGATCGCCCTTATGAAACTCGCTGGGGACCAATACGCACTGGATGCCCGCTACACCCCAGCCAGGTGTGCCCGAGTTCGCAACGCGAAGCCATACCTGCATGGAATCTGACAGCGGCAAGCGCGCCAAAGAATCTAGTGTGCGTTACCGGCGGTATTCGGTCCGCTATCCTTTCGCAGCTGACGCGGAGATCCTGGAATTGAAATCCGGGAGTCGCGTGAGCGGGGTGACCTCAGATCTTTCTCATGGAGGATGTTTTGTGTGTGCGCGCCGCACCCTGGAGGTCGGTGCCCGGGTCCGCGGAACACTCACACGCGAAGGCCAGAAAGCAAAGATGCTTGCAGTGGTCCGTGTGGTGAAACCGCAGGTGGGAATGGGCATCGAATTTCTGGAGATTGATCCAGACTCCAATGCGACACTGTGGGCCTGGATCGAAAGTCTTCGCAAACCCCCGGACATTCCCTGACGAAAGATCGGCGCCACGGAGACCGCGGAAATGACCGCACCGCTGATTGCCTGCGCACAAGGCCAACAAATAGGGACGATCACAAAAGCCAAGCTGGCGCGCCCCTCGCGACACAGGTCAATTCAGTTTGGCAGGAGCACAACCAAAGACTGCATGGCTATTCGAAGAAGGACGTTGGGGCAAGCCTTGACGGAAGAAGCGGATCGATCAGGCGCAGGTTTAGGCAGGAAGGGCATTGCGCATTTTCTCGGCGCTGCCCGGAATCGCTTTTTCAAACTGGAAATTGCGGGATTCCGGGAGCGGCATGTACCCCAGTTTCTCGTTCGAAGGACGGAGCAGGCTGTGGGCCCAGAAACTCAGGCGTTGTAAGCGATCGTCTTACTTTGGTAGGCCCACGGCAAAGGATCGTGTAGGTCGTAAGACGTCATGGGCTATTCGCGAATATAGAATAGCGGTCAGTGGTGTCCCAACGTTTCCTGAGCCGCCGCACGGCGTAACCCTTCACGAGGTAGGCTCCCGCCATCTCCAGGTGCAGGGCTGGGCGGCCTCATTCACCTGGCAATAGTCGGTGGCCACCTTCCGTAGCGGGAGCGATTTTATCGTCAATAGGAATTCAGTTTCCGGTAACCGGAGTCACGATGACGCGAACCGCGATGTTCTTGCCTTCGGTCGAGCGGTACTCGACCTTAGCTTGGGCGCCTACCGCGAGTTTGCCTTCGACGGTCGTTTTGTCATCGACTAGGAACTGAACGGTACTGGCATCCTTGTTTTTCGCCACCTGTACGGAAAATTCCGCATCTCCTACGGATGTGATTTGTCCGGACAACGATTGGTTATCGGCTGTGGGTTCGAGGGAACCTGCCGCCGGTTGGGCGGCGGGCGGTGTGGACCAGGCCGCGATTGTGAAACAAACGAGAAACAGTGTGGCTAGGCACAGGGAAGCCCGAAATCGCATGGTTGTCTCCTCCAATTTGACTTGGACCGGTACTGAGGCAAGTTGCACGAATAAAACCAAAGCTGAGGAAAGCTCGATTTTTCGCGCAACTGCTTGTGAAATCAAGTAGCTACGTGGAGGTACCGGGGAATGCTTCGCGCATCACCAAGTACTAGCCCCGTGAAATTGTTACTCGTTCTGGAAGGACGAATGCCGAGCGATGGAAGCAAATTTTGTTGTAATCGGCCCACCGATTAGGCGCCGTAGTTCAAATGTTTGACCAAGGACTAACCATTCACAAAGGGTCGTCACGGATTACGCATCTACGCAACCACGCCCGCCTGGAGATCATCTGTCTTGTTACGGTGCGTTTCGCGATGCAGTATATCGCTCTTGCGGTTCAAACAGTTTTCCTCTTTTGTTCAACCCTTCTGGCTCCGGGACAGAATGGTTCTGCGCAGCTCGTCACCCCCCATGGCAACCCTCGAATGCCGCCGGTCATGGTCATTGGATTCGTCGGTGGGTTCGTCAGGCACGATAACATTGTCCACAGCGGAGTCCAGCTCGCTCAGCATCTACGCCGCGATTACCCGTCGGACGTTTACGTCGAGGTCTTTGAGAATCGGCGCAGGGAGAAGGCCCATCAGGAGATCTTGAGACTCCTGGACACCAACCACGATGGGAGACTATCGGTTGAGGAGAAGCACAGCGCCCGCATCATCATTTACGGAATGAGCTGGGGCGGCGCGGAAACCGTCACGCTGGCCGAAGAACTGGAAAAAGACGGTATCCCCGTGCTCCTTACCATCCAAGTGGATAGCGTTTCGAAGATTCACCAGAACGACGCGGTCATTCCATCCAACGTGGCCGAGGCGATCAATTTCTATCAGCCGCATGGACTTTTACACGGCCAGCCAAACATTCGGGCCGCCGATCGGGCCCACACGCGAATTATTGGAAATCTTAGATTCGACTATGAAGACCATCCCATCAAATGCGATCAGTATCCCTGGTATGACCGCGTCTTCGCCAAGTCCCACACCGAAATCGAATGCGATCCGAGCGTTTGGAAGCAGGTAGAATTGCTGATTCGTTCGAAATTGCCCCCGGCAACACCGAGTACTCAATCATCACCGTCTTCGGACAAAAACATGGTGCGCCCGGTCTTGCCAGGAATGGCATTACGCGCAAGGGAGAGGGCACTTTTTTCCGAGGCCCGCTTTAAGATGACCCAATCCCCTCGGAATTCCAACATCGACTCGCGGCTGTGCTTGGGGCTTTTCAGAATCCGGTTGGTGCGCGCGAGGAGCAGTTCGTAGGCCCCCAGCGAGTCCGAACCGGGTGCCAGAAGGTTGTTGGCACTCAAGCCCACCTTGAACTCTCGACCACTTTCCTGTATTGCCATCCATAAAGCTCCATGCTCGTCGACGAGCGGTGTGCCTGCCTCATCGAGGTTCTTAAAATAGCGATGGAGGCGCTGGCTGTCAGGAATTAACTCCTCGCGGATGGCTTCTTCGGTGATCCGATCGAAGGCCTCTCGATATTCTTTCCATTCCTCCGCCGTCCCAACGATCCGTGCGCGCTCCAGTTTTTCATCCATCTCCAGCTTCTTGACGAGTGTTTTGTCCTCGTCGGTCTTCGCGAGTTGCAGCTCACGCCCAATCTCGGCGGCCTCCGCGGTCGGATGCTGTTCCAATTGGCGCTGCGGGTTGAATCGCCCTGTAAGTACGTAGGAAGCAACCACCGCTGGTAATTCGTGGTCCGCGAAAACGATCATGGGGATAAGGAATTTCTTGGAGTGGTACAACTGCTCGGTCCCGGCTCGACACTCCCTGCTTCGTTTGATGGTGCCTGGCACTTGAGCGAAATGCTGCACGCGGAAATTCGCCTCCGGATGTCGAAGCGCATAGCGTGTAAACGTGCGTGCGACGGCCTTGGGGCTGGTCATCCCAAAGTCGTTGAGGTAGTCGGGGCTGACGGCATGCGGGAAATAGCTATTGATCACTCGCCTGGTGAAATCGGCGCAATTGCGGGTGAGGCCATTAAAATGACTCTTGTTGGGTGAGGAGTTGAATTCAGCGATTAGTTCTCTATCCTGCTCGACGGTGGTATCGATGGAGAAAATGTAGACGCTGCGAATCAGCGTGGCCGCCACCATTTCTCGCCATTCCGCCTTGAAACTCGTGGTGCACGGCGGGCCTTCACAATACGCGGTCAGGTATTTTGCCAGGTATCGTTCCTCCAGCAGGTGCTTGACTTTGTAGGAGCCAAAGACTGGACGATATCGAGAATCCTCCACTCCGTAGAGGTACATACTGAGAGACACGACGTTCCATTCGAACGGCTGATCTTCGCCGATGTTAATGTAATTGCTCATCACCGAACCTTGCTCGTCAGATCGACACAGTCTGAGTCTTACGGGCGAGTCCGGGCAGATTCGCGAAAAATACACCGCACTGTGTCCCGTTCCCGTGATTCTGTCGACGCTGCTGTCGAGCGACTCGTTGAGAACCGCTCCCACGTCGGCATGCGCTCTAGGACCGCCCAGGCACACAAGGAACACCACAGAAAATAAAAACCGAACCACCATGGCTGCTCGCCTAGGCGGGAATCTTAGGGATGCCAAATCACTAGGGATGAAGACAGATTTGGGCGCCACAAATTCTCTCCTATACTTTGGGGTGGCCGGAATTGTGAGCCTAGGCTCTGGGGTGAGAATCGGAGAATTTCAGGGGCTTTACTATTGGCGCATCAAGAGAAGGTCGCCGCTCAAGTGTAGGTTTCGTTGCCGGATAGAGGGTCCGAACTGTTCTTAGCATCACGTCCTTCGATTCTTGATGCCCGTTGACAGAGTGAGCAGCTGCGTTCGTGGTTCTGCAACAGATTGGAAGCTCGAGCAAACTTGGCTTGCAATCGCAGGAGTTCGTCGCCTGCTTCTCTTTGCACGAAACGAAACTGACAAAACTCGGCGCGCTGCTGGTTCCAGATTTCCAAGGCCCTTTGAGACTCTCCGAGTAGCAGTTGATGTTCTCTACAGTCCGCGGCCGCGACGGAGAATTGGTTGTTCATCTCGTTTCTCCCTTCATTGGTGCCGGTGCACTTTGTTCGCCAAAACGGTAAGTCGCGAGTTCTTAGAGATCTTGTGACCTTGGGCCGCTCTGCTGAGCATGGGTTCCAGTACCCAGAAAGCGGCTAGTTCCCCTTTCCTGTTTGTACTTTCTACATACCCCGGATTTCCATTCTCATCGCCTGATTACCTCCCGACGACTGTTCTATGTGATTGAAATTTAAGCCTATTGCCAAATCCAGTGCGAGTCTGGAAGGAAGGTTGCCCTTCAAGCCGTGGGACCACAAGCTCTAACGGCATCAGCCCGCTCGAAAGAGAAAACCGAGAAACAAAACCCGGCGCTCGAAGGAGGCGCTTAACAATGAACTTCACAAAGTCTGGCATCGTCTTAGTGGCGGGCCTGCTGACATGCGGACCAGGGTCGCCTGCAAAAAATCCCAGCGAAGCAAAAACCGAGCAGGATCGTCTCGAAAACGCGGGAACGGTCATGCGCGAGATCCTCAAGGTTCCTGACGACATTCCACAAGACCTGATCGACAAGGCCCGTTGCGTTGTGGTGATGCCGTCGGTGTTGAAAGCCGCGTTTGTTGTAGGCGGTAGCTACGGTCGCGGCACCATGGTATGCCGCACCGGTAAGGACTTCACCGGTCCTTGGGGCGCACCGGCCATGTATGCTCTCGAAGGCGGCAGCTTTGGTTTGCAGATTGGTGGAGAAGCCACCGATTTCGTTTTTCTGGTGATGAACGATCGGGGCGCAGAGAGTCTCTTGCATTCCAAGGTGAAGCTGGGGGCGGATATATCCGCCGCTGCTGGACCGAAGGGACGTTCCGCTTCAGCCGATACGGACGCTTACATGCGTGCGGAGATGCTGAGCTACTCCCGCGCGAGAGGCGCCTTTGCCGGTATCTCGCTCGAGGGCTCGACGCTTCGTCCCGATGAGGACGCCAATCGCAAGCTCTACGGCAAATCCACAAGCGCCGCCAAAATCATTCTGGAATCCGATGTCCCTCGTCCGGACGCGGCGCATGAGCTGATTGCGGCTCTCGAAAACTCCTCGCCTAAGCTCAAGCGTTAATCCATTCCGACCGGCCCGGAGGATTGAAAAATTCATAACAGGTGCGGCGGTCGATTTGGCAATCGACCGCACGTCCCAAATCCTAAGGAGCGCCCAGCGAACACGAGAAAGGTGAGCATCATGCGTAGGAAGGCGACCACAGCACGCCTTTCCAGTAGCGGGCGCGCTAAGTCAGGTCGCTCCTGCCGGAGCATGCGACTGGAAACGCCCTTCCAGCGAGTTGACCAGCTTCGAGATGGCCACCTTCGGTGGATAGCGGACCAGGAGGAGGACCTGATTGTCTTGGCCATGCATCTCCGTCAGTGGGGATTCGAAGTCGGTGCAAACCTTCCTAACAGCAGCCGCAGGCGGTCGACCGCGTCTCTGTCCAAGACCCGGTACCGATACTTGGTGATGAAGCCCAAGTGGAATGCCATGCAGAAACTCGAATGCCTGCCACGATTGAGTTCTTTACTGATCCCCATGGACCAAATATATTAAGACCATGTTGAGACGGCAAGCCTACCGGTTCGAACTCCGGCCGAGCGGCCAGCAACTCCGCAACCTGCGGCAGTTCGCGGGGTCCTGCCGTTTCGTCTACAACAAGGCCTTAGCACTCAACACCGCACGCTACAACAAAAAAGAGAAACGCTTGGGCTATGCCGGACTGTGTGGCCTGTTGCCGGACTGGAAGAGGGAGCATCCGTTCCTGTCGGAGGTGCCAGCGCAAGCCTTGCAGCAGGCCTTAAAGAACCTGGAGCGCGCCTACACCAACTTCTTCGAGAAGCGCTCGGAGTTCCCGAAGTTCAAGAAGAAAGGTCAGCGGGAGAGTTTCCGGGTCCCGCAAGGCTTCGAGGTAGACAACGGTAACGGGCGGATCAAACTGCCGAAGATCGGTTGGCTGCGCTACCGCAAATCGCAGGAGGTGTTGGGTGAGGCTAAGAATGTCACCATCAGCGAGTCCTGCGGGAAGTGGTTCGTAGCCGTACAAACGGAGCGTGAAGTGGAAACCCCGTTGCACCGGTCAACCTCGGTAGTCGGTCTGGATTGGGGAGTGGTCCGCTTTTATACTCTATGGAACGGCGCATACCGAGAGCAGTGCCAGCCGCTCAAGAAGTTCTTGCCTAAGTTGGCGAAGTGGCAGCGC
>WNFO01001220.1_pt1 | contig 25935 bp, 23 predicted proteins | sample 5400251 | NCBI WGS metagenome assembly WNFO01 (sample SAMN13153354, study PRJNA577476) | soil metagenome | isolation source: 100 cm saprolite under Madrone tree | place: USA:California | collected 2016-06-14
CATCATGGCCGCCGCCGCCCTCGAGGAGGGCGTCGTCCGCCCCGAGGACCGGATCTGGGCCGAGAACGGCAAAATCACGATCGCCAAGACGACGATCCACGACTGGAAGAAGTACGGCTGGCTGACCTTCGGCGAGGTGCTGCAGAACTCCTCCAACGTGGGCTCGATCAAGGTGGGGCTCAGCCTGGGGCGCGAGCGCTACTACCGCTACATGACGGCGTTCGGCTTCGGCGCGCCCACCGGGATCGGCCTGGCCGGGGAGAGCCGCGGCCAGCTGCGCGATCCGCAGCGCTGGTCGGCGCTGTCGCTGCCCACGATGTCGATCGGCCAGGAGATCTCGGTCACCGCGCTGCAGATGGTCGCCGCCTTCGGCGCCATCGCCAACGGGGGCACCCTGATGCAGCCCCGGCTGGTGCGCGCGCTCTTCGACGCCGAGGGCCACGAGACTCGCCGCTTCGAGCCCCAGGCGGTCCGCCAGGTGATCACCACGGAGACGACGCGGACGCTGACGCGCCTGATGACCCAGGTGGTGGCGGCCGGCACGGGCCACAACGCGGCCATCGCCGGCTACGAGGTGGCGGGCAAGACCGGCACCGCCCAGAAGCTCGACCCCGAGACCGGCAGGTACGCCCATACGCCGGGCGTGCTCTCCTTCGTCGGCTTCGCGCCCGCCGACGATCCGCGCATCGTGATGCTGGTGCTCCTCGACGAACCCGTGAACGAGCAGTGGGGCAGCGAGGCGGCGGCCCCCGTCTTTGCGGCGATCGGCCGGGAGGTGCTGCGCTACCTCGGCGTGCCCCCGGGCAACACGCCCCCCGTGCAGTTGGTGGCCGCCCCGGCTCCCCGGGCGCGCGACGAGCGCCCCCGGCGGGAGGAGAGGCCGGCGCGCGATGAGCCCCGGCCGGGCGGAGAGTCCACCGTGTCCGGTGGCAGCGGGGAGTCCGGCCCGGGCTGGCCGTCCGCGGGGGCCGCGGGCCCCTCGATGCCCGATTTGGCGGGAAAGACACTCCGGCAGGCGCTCGCCCTCTTGGCCACGCGTCAGGTCGAGGTCCAGATCCGCGGCCGGGGCGTGGTGGTCGGCCAGAACCCGGCGGCGGGCGCGACCCTCGGATCGAGTACCGTCGCCCGGCTGGAGCTGGCGCCGCGATGAGCGGCGGACGCACGGTGCCGACGAGTCAGCTCCTCGAGGAGTTGACGGAGCGGACGCTCCAGGGCGAGATCCCGGCTCGTGTGTCGGGCGTCAGCGCGGACTCGCGCAAGGTCTCGGCGGGCGAGTGTTTCGTCGCCGTCACCGGGTTCAAGCAGGACGGCCGCCGCTTCATCCCTGACGCCCTGTCGCGCGGCGCGGCAATGATCGTCGCCGAACCGCCCGATCCGCTGCCAGAGGAGCGCGTGCTCCGCGTGCTCGTGCCGGCCGCGCGGCCGGCGCTGGCCACGCTCGCCGCGGCGTATCACGGCCATCCGTCACGGGCGCTGACCGTCATCGGAATCACGGGCACCAACGGCAAGACCACGACCTCCTACCTCTGCGAGGCGCTGCTGGCCGCCGGCGGCGGCGCGGCGGGGGTAATCGGGACGATCCAGTACCGGGTCGGCCCCGAGACCGTGCCGGCCCGGCAGACGACGCCGGAGGCGGTCGAGCTCCAGGCGCTGCTGGCCCGCATGCGGGAGCGATCGGTCGGGGGGGTCGCGATGGAGGTCTCCTCCCACGCGCTCGCGCTCCACCGCGTCGACGGGATCGACTTCGACGTCGCCGTCTTCACAAACCTCACCCAGGATCACCTCGACTTCCACGGGACGCTCGACGCGTACCGGCGCGCCAAGCGCCGCCTCTTCGAGCTCCTCGCCGTCTCCTCGAAGAAGCGCCGCACGGCCGTGGTGAACGCGGACGACACCGCCGGCGCCGCGATGGTGGCGGGGCTCGACCTGCCGACCGTCACGTTCGGGCTCGGCCGGTCCGCCACGGTGCGTCCCCGCGAGTACTCGTCGACCCTGGCGGGCATCCGGATGGCCGTGGACACACCCCGCGGGCGCGTCGAGGTGTGCTCGCCGCTGATCGGTGAGCACAACGTGCTGAACCTGCTTGGCGCGGTGGGGTGCGGGGTGGCGCTCGGGCTGCCGGCCGACGTCATCGGCCAGGCGCTGGCGGGGGTGAGCGCGGTGCCCGGACGCTTCGAGCGCGTGGACGCCGGGCAGCCGTTCCTCGTGATCGTCGACTACGCCCACACGCCCGACGCGCTCGAGCGGGTGCTGGCCACCGCGCACGCGCTCACCGCCGGCCGGCTCGGCGTCGTGTTCGGCTGCGGCGGCGACCGCGACCGGGGCAAGCGCCCCCTCATGGGCGAGATCGCAGCCCGCCTCGCCGACCGCGTGTGGGTCACGTCCGACAACCCGCGGAGCGAACGGCCCGGGGCGATCATCGACGAGATCGTCGCCGGGATCCGCCGCGTCTCGCCCGAGGCCGGCCGCTATGTTACGATGCCGGAGAGGCAGGGGGCAATCGAGGACGCGCTCCTCTGGGCCCGCGCCGGCGACTGTGTCGTCATCGCCGGCAAGGGCCACGAAACGTATCAGCTGGTCGGCCCCGCAGTGCTCCCCTTCGACGACCGCGAAGTCGCGCGAGCGATCTTGAGGCAACCGGCGTGAACGAGACCGTGTCCCCGCCCGTGCTGACCGTCCAGGACGTCGTCCGGGCGACCCACGGCGCGCTGGTCGGCGGCGACTTGGGCGTGCCCGTGCAGGGCGTCTCCATCGACTCGCGCACGCTCACCGTCGGCGAGGCGTTCTTCGCGATCTGCGGGCACCGCCTCGACGGTCACGCGTTCGCGCGGGAGGCGATCGGTCGCGGCGCCGCCTGCCTCGTCGTCCACGCGCTGCCCGACGACCTGCCCGGCCACGTGCCGGTCGTGCTCGTCGATGACACGACGACCGCCCTCGGGCGGCTGGCGGCGGCCTACCGGCGCCGGTTCGACGTCCCGGTCGTCGGCGTGACCGGCTCGAACGGCAAGACGACGACCAAGGAGCTGATCGCCGGCGTCCTCGGCACGCGCCTTCAGGTCCTGCGCTCGGCGGGGAGCCTCAACAATCAGTGGGGCCTCCCGCTGACGCTCCTCCAGCTCGGCCCCGCCCACCAGGCGGTCGTGCTCGAAATGGGGACCAACCGCCCGGGCGACATCGCCTACCTCGCCGCGATCGCCGCCCCCACGCTCGCCGTCGTCACCACCGTGTCGCCCGCCCACCTGGAGGAGCTTGGCTCGATCGAGGGTGTCGTGGCCGAGAAGAGCGCGCTCGTCCGCGCGGTCCCGGCCTCCGGGCGCGTCGTCCTGAACGCGGACGACGCGCGGGTGATGGGGATGGCCGAGGCGGCGGCGGCGCCGGTCCTGGCCTACGGGCGCCGGCCGTCGGCCGAGGTCCGGGCCGTGGGGCCCGTCAGCGAGTCGACCGGCGGGGTCGAGTTCGCGCTCGCCATCGGCGGCCGCGAGCACCCTGTCCGCCTGGCCCTCGCGGGGTCGCACAACGTGGCCAACGCGCTCGCCGCGGCCGCGACCGGGCACGCCCTCGGCCTCGCGCTCCCGGACATCGTCCGCGGCCTCGAGGCGGTGCGGCCGGTGCCGGGGCGCTGCGTCTGGCGCGCCGCCGGCGCCGTGCGTATCCTCGACGACAGCTACAACGCGAACCCGGTGTCGGTGCGCGCGGCGCTCGAGACGGCGCGGGCCGCCCGGGCTGGCGGCCGCCTGCTCGTCGCGCTCGGCGACATGCTCGAGCTCGGGCCGCACGCGGCGGACGCGCACCGGGAGCTTGGCCGGGCGTTCGCGGCGGCGGGGGTGGCGGAGTTCGTCGGCGTCGGCCGGCTGGCCGGAGAGGCCGTCGAGGCGGCGCGCGCGGCGGGGCTCCCCGCCGCCACGCGCGCCTCGACGTTCGAGGACACGGTGGCCCACCTGTTGAAGCGCCTCGTCCCGGGCGACGTGCTGCTGGTCAAGGGCTCGCGGGGGATGCGCATGGAGCGCGTGGTCGACGCCCTGGTCGCGCGGTTAGGGCGGGAATGACCGATGCTCTACCTTCTCCTGGCGCCGCTCGGCCGGGAACACATCATCTTCAACGTGTTCCGGTACCTCACGTTCCGATCCGCGATGGCGTTCATCTCGGCCCTCGTGCTCTCGCTCGTCATGGGGCCCTGGCTCATCCAGCGCCTCCGGGAGCTGCAGAGGGGCGGCGAGACGCTCCGCGAGGACACGCCGGCGCGGCACCGGACGAAGGCCGGCACTCCCTCCATGGGCGGGATCCTCATCCTGGGCGCGCTCCTGGTGTCGACGCTCCTGTGGGCCAATCTGAAGAACCGCTACGTGTGGCTGATCATGCTCGGCACCGCGGGCTTCGGCGTCATCGGGCTCTGGGACGACCTGACGAAGCTCCGAACGCGCAAGGGGATTCCCGCCCGTTTCAAGTTCGCCGCGCAGGTACTGCTCGTCCTGGTGCTGCTCGGGTACCTCTACTCGTTCCCGGCGGACGGCTTCACCACGCTCCTGGCCATCCCGTTCCTGAAGGGCTGGCTCGTGCGCCTCGGGTGGCTCTGGATCGTCTTCGCGCTCCTCGTGATCGTGGGCACGTCGAACGCGGTGAACCTGACCGATGGGCTCGACGGGCTCGCGACCGTGCCCGTGATCACGGCCGGCTTCGCCTTCGGGGTCATCGCGTATCTGACCGGCAACTTCCGGGCGGCCGACTACCTGAAGATCCTGAACGTGAAGGGCGCGGGCGAGCTGTCGGTCTTCTGCGCGGCGCTGGTCGGCGCGGCGATCGGCTTCCTCTGGTTCAACTGCTACCCGGCCGAGGTCTTCATGGGTGACGTCGGGTCGCTCTCGCTCGGGGCGGCGATCGGCATGCTCGCGGTGCTCACCAAGACGGAGCTGCTGCTGCCGCTCATCGGCGGCCTCTACGTGCTGGAAGCCGGCTCGGTCATCGTCCAGGTCGCCAGCTTCAAGCTGACCGGGCGCCGCGTGCTGCGCATGGCGCCGCTCCACCACCATTTCGAGCTGGAGGGCTGGTCGGAACCGAAGATCATCGTGCGTTTCTGGATCGTCTCGTTCGCACTCGCCCTGCTGGCGCTGACGACGCTGAAGCTCAGGTGAGCCGGCGATGACGCTCCTGGAGGAGATGCGGCTCATGGCCCGGGGACAGGCCTATCGCGACTGGCTGCGGGGACGGCGGGTGTCGGTCGTCGGCCTCGGCCGGAGCGGCCTGGCGGCGGCGCGCCTGTTGGTCGCGTGCGGCGCCCGCGTCGTCGCGACCGACGAGAAGCCGCGCCCGTCCCTCGGGGTCGAGGTGCGCGCGCTGGAGACGCTCGGCGTCCGCATCCTCGCCGGCGGCCACCCCGCGGAGGCCTTCCGGGGCGCGGACCTCGTCGTCGTGAGCCCGGGCGTCCCCCTCGACACCCCGGTTCTCGCCCAGCTCCGGGCGGTGACGCCCGTCATCGGCGAGCTCGAGCTCGCCTGGCGGGTGATGGACGCCGACACCATCGCCATCACCGGTACCAATGGCAAGACCACGACGACCGCGCTGCTCGGCGCGCTCCTCCGGCAGCAGGCGCGCGCGGTGCTGATCGGCGGGAACATCGGCACGCCGCTCGCCGCCCATGCGCTGACCTTCCCGGCCGACGGCATCGTGGTGGCGGAGACGTCGAGCTTCCAGCTCGAGACGATCGAGGCGTTTCGCCCGCGGGTCGCCGTGGTGCTGAACGTCACGCCCGACCATCTCGACCGCCACAAGACCTTTGCCGCCTACCTGCGGGCCAAGGCGCGCATCTTCGAGAACCAGACGGCCGCCGACTGCGCCGTGCTGAACTGGGATGACGAGGTCACTCGGAGCCTGGCCCAGCGGACCGTGGCCCACGTGCTCTGGTTCAGCCGGCTCGCGGCGCTCGATCACGGCGCCTTCGTGCGGGATGGCTGGATCGTGGCGAAGCTGAACGGGCACGCCGAGGAGATCTGCCCGCTCGCCGAGATCGCGCTGCGCGGCGCGCACAACGTCGAGAACGTCCTGGCGGCGACGGCGGGGGCGCTCTGGACCGGCATGGCCCCGGACGCGATCCGCCGCGGCGTCGGCGTCTTCCGCGGCGTCCCCCACCGCATCGAGTTCGTGCGCGACATCGGTGGCGTGGCGTTCTTCAACGACTCGAAGGGCACCAACGTCGCCTCGACGATCAGGGCCCTCGAGAGTTTCGGCGAGCCGATCGTGCTGATCGCCGGGGGTAAGGGCAAGGGGCAGGACTTCGGGCCCCTGGCCCAGGTCGCGCGCGGGCGCGTCGGCCACGCGGTGCTGATCGGAGAGGACGGCGAGAAGGTCGGGCAGGCGCTCCAGGCGGCCGGCGTTCCCGTGACCCCCGCCGTGAGCTTCGAGGCGGCCGTCCGCACGGCGCGCGGACTCGCCGCCCCGGGCCACGTCGTCCTCCTCTCGCCCGCGTGCGCGTCCTTCGACATGTTCGACAGCTTCGAGCACCGGGGCGACGTCTTCCGCGCCCTGGTCCTGGCGCTGCCGGAGCACTGATGCCGCGGCGACTCGTCCCCGACATGTGGCTCTTCGGCGCGGCGCTGGTGCTCGTCTCGATCGGCGTGGTGATGGTGTACTCGGCGAGCGCGATCCTCGCCGCCGATCGCTTCGGGGACCCCCACTACTTCCTCAAGCGCCAGCTCTTCTGGGCGCTCCTGGGCCTGGGCGGGCTGTGGGCGGCGCTCGCGGTGGACTACCGGGTGCTCGAGCGGGTCGCGCTGCCGCTCCTCGGTGTGGCCGCCCTCCTGCTCGTGCTCGTGCTGGTGCCGGCGTTCGGGCAGGCGATCAACGGCACCCGGCGCTGGCTGCGCCTGGGGGGCGTGTCGTTTCAGCCGGTGGAGCTCGCCAAGCTCGCGTTCGTGATCTACCTGGCCCGCTTCCTCGGCCGCCGGGGCGAGGCGGTCCAGGGCTTCTGGGGGGGGGCCGTGCCTCCGGCCGTGATCGGGGGCGGACTGGCCGCGCTGGTCCTGCGGCAGCCCGACCTCGGCAACAGCCTGACCTTGCTCGCGCTCGCCTTCACGCTCCTGTTCCTCGCCGGTGCCCGGCCGCGGCACCTCCTGCTGCTCGCCGCGCCCGCGCTGCCGCTGCTCGCCGTGGCGGTCTACCTCGCGCCCTACCGCTGGCGGCGGATCCTCGCCTTCCTCAACCCCGAGTCCGACCCGCGCGGCAGCGGGTTCCAGATTATCCAGTCCTTCCTCGCGATCGGCTCGGGCGGCCTCCTGGGCCGCGGCCTCGGCGGCTCGAAGCAGAAGCTCTTCTACCTGCCCGAGCCGCACACCGACTTTGTCTTCGCGGTGATCGCGGAGGAGCTGGGGCTGATCGGCGGTGTCACCGTCGTCGCGCTGTTCATGGTGCTGATCTGGCGCGGCCTGCGGGCGGGCCTGCGCGCGCCAGACCGCTTCGGCGCCTACCTTGCCCTCGGGCTCACCACCATGCTCGCGACGGAGGCGCTCGTGAACCTGGGCGTCGTCACCGGCTCCCTGCCGACGAAGGGCCTGCCGCTGCCGTTCGTGTCGTTCGGCGGCTCGGCGCTATTCATGACGCTCCTGTCGACCGGCATCCTCCTCAACATCTCCCAGCACGGCGCCTCGGACGCCACCTCCCGCCGGCGCGCATCGCGCTCCCGCGCCGCCGACGCCCGCTCCGCCGCTCGCGGCGCGCTTCCGCGCCCGACGCCGTCGGGGGCCTGATGTTCAAGCGATACCAGCACATCCACTTCGTCGGGATCGGCGGCGTCGGCATGAGTGGGATCGCCGAGGTCCTGCTGAACATGGGCTACCGCGTCACCGGCTCCGATCAGCGGCGCGGCGAGGCGGTGGAGCGGCTCGAGCAGCTCGGCGCCAAGGTTTTCGTCGGCCACGACGCGGTGAACGTCGCCGGCGCCCACGTCGTCGTCTACTCGTCGGCGGTGGCTCGGGACAACGTCGAGGTCGCGGACGCGCGAGCCCGGCAGGTGCCGGTGATCCCGCGCGCCGAGATGCTGGCCGAGCTGATGCGGCTCAAGTACGCCATCGCGGTCGCGGGCACTCACGGCAAGACGACGACGACTTCGCTCATCGCCTCGGTCCTCGCCGAGGGCCGGCTCGACCCGACAGTGGTCGTCGGCGGGCGGATCCGGAGCCTCGGCTCGAACGCGCGCCTCGGTCAGGGCGAGTACATGGTCGCGGAGGCCGACGAGTCCGACGGATCGTTCCTCCGGCTCACGCCGACCATGGCGGTCGTGACCACGATCGACGCCGAGCACCTCGACCACTACGGCACCCTCGAGCGCGTGAGCGAGGCCTTCCTGGCCTTCGTCAACAAGGTTCCCTTCTACGGGGCGGCCGTGCTCTGTCTCGATCAGCCGAACGTCCAACTCCTGATCCCCCGGGTCGAGAAACGGATTATCACCTACGGCCTCGAGTCGGCCGCGGACCTCACCGCGCACCGGCTCACCCTCTCCGGCCTCACGGCGCGGTTCGAGGTGCTCCACCGTGGCCAGCCGCTCGGCGAGTGCACGCTCCGGGTGCCCGGGCGCCACAACGTGCTCAACGCGATGGCGGCGATCGCGGTCGGGCTCGACCTCGAGATCCCGTTCGTGACGATCCAGCGGGGGCTCGCCGAGTTCTCCGGCGTGCAACGCCGCTTCCAGGTCCGCGGCGAATCCCGCGGTGTGCTCGTGGTCGACGACTACGGCCACCACCCGGCCGAGATCCGGGCGACCCTGGCCGCGGCCAAGGCCGGCTTCGACCGGCGCGTCGTCACCGTGTTTCAGCCGCACCGCTACACGCGCACGCTGCACCTCCGGCAGGAGTTCCTCACGGCCTTCAACCAGTCCGACACGCTGGTCGTCATGGACATCTATCCCGCCGGCGAGGCGGCGATCGCGGGTGTCACCGGGCAGGACCTGGCCGACGCCATTCGCGCGCACGGGCACCGGGACGTCGTCTACCTCGACAGCGATCGCGAACGGATCCTCGCTCATCTCGAAGACGTCCTCCGGCCCGGCGACCTCGTGCTCACGCTCGGCGCCGGCGACGTGGGCCAGCTCGGCCGGGCCCTGCTCGAGCGCCTTGAAGGGAGGCCCTGATGCTAGGAGAGATCCGTGGGGAAGTGCGGTTCAAGGAACCCCTGAGCTTCCACACGTCGCTTCGGATTGGCGGGTCGGCCGACATCTTCGTCGTGCCGCAGGACGTGGACGACATCCGCCACGCGCTCCTGTTCGCGGAACGGGAGCAGCTGCCCGTCGACGTGATCGGCGGCGGCAACAACCTGCTCGTGAAGGACCGCGGCATCCGGGGCGTCGTGATCAAGCTCGCCGGCTGCCTCGGGCGCGCGGAGTTCCACGGCGAGGAAGCCCTCGCCGGCGCTGGCGCGAGCCTGTCGGCGGTGATCCGCGAGGCGGGGGCGCTCAACCTGGGCGGCATCGAGTGCCTGGTCGGGATCCCGGCGACGATCGGCGGGGCGCTGGCGATGAACGCCGGCACGCCGGACGGCTGGATCGGCGACTTCGTGTCGGCCGTCTACTTCCTCCACGCCGACGGCACCCTCGGCGAGTTCAAGCCGACCGAGGGGGCGTTCTCGTACCGCCAGTTCGATCACCCGCCGGGCGCGACCCTGATCGGCTGCCGGCTCCGACTCCATCGCCGGCCGCAGGCCGAGATCCAGAAGGATATCAAGGCGCGCCTCAAGCAGAAGAAGGCGACCCAGCCCCTCGCGCTCGCCTCGGCGGGCTGCGTCTGGAAGAACCCCCCCGGCGACACTGCGGGGCGCTTCATCGAGAAGGTCGGGCTCAAGGGCAAGCGGCTCAACGGCGCGGAGGTTTCCTCGAAGCACGCGAACTTCATCGTCAACCGCGGCGGCGCCACCGCCGCCGACGTGCTCGGCCTCATGGACATGACGCGCGAGCGCGTCCACGCCCAGTTCGGGATCACGCTCGAGACCGAGATCCGGATCATGGGTGAGTAGCGTGCGCGTCACGCCGGCCGAGCCGAGAGTCGGGGGGCCGCCCGCCCGCGGCGGGGCCGGGCGCGAGTGACCGGAGCCGCGCCGATGCCGCCGAGCGGGCAGGACGGGCGCGCGTGAGGGCCACCCGACTCTTGTCACCGCGCGCGATTCACCGAGCCTACGAAGACATCAGCGAGCGGCCGGCGCTGATCGTGTCGCAGCGCGTTCGCCGGGCCGCCGCCCGCCGCGCCCGCCGTCGGATCGCGGCGACGCTCACGGGACTCGCCGCCGCGGGTGGGCTCGGCGCGGGCGCGCTCGCCGCCCACTTCGTCCTCACCGCGGCCCGCTTCGCCGTGACCGCCGTGGACGTGCGGGGGGCGAGCCGGGTCGCGCCCCGGGCGATCGCGGAGGCCGCGGCCATCGCGCCCGGCACCAATCTCCTCCGGCTGCGCACCGACGAGGTCGAGCGCCGGGTCGAGGCCTTGCCCGCGATCCGCCACGCCGAGGTCATCCGCTCCTGGCCGAACCGGGTGACGATCGTGGTCGAGGAGCGCCGGCCCTTCACGCTCGTGCACGCGGGCCGGCTCCACTGGGTCGACGAGGAGGGCGTGCCGGTCGGCGTCGAGCGCGAGGCGGTGGCGCCGCGGGCGCCCGTGATCAGCGGACTCACCGCGGACGAGCTGGCGGTGATGCGCGAGCGGCCGTCGCCGCGGGCGCAGGAGGCGATCGCGCTGATCCGCATGCTCCTCCGGAGCGGGAGCTCGCTCGTCGACCAGATCTCGGAGATCGACGTGAGCCGGCCCGACGACCCCGTGCTCTACACCGTGGACGGCGTCGAGGTCCGGCTCGGCGCCGACAACTGGGACGGCCGGCTCGCCCGCCTCGAGGGCGTGCTCGGCCAGCTCGCGGCGGCGCCGGAGCCGGTGACCTCGATCGACCTGCGCTTTCGCGACCAGGTCGTCCTCAACGGGGGCGGGTCGCGGTGAGACGCGGGCGGGAGCCGAGCGTGATCGTCGGCCTCGACGTCGGCACCACGAAGATCTGCGCGATCATCGCGGAGGTGAGCCCCGTGGGGCGGCTCGACGTCGTCGGCGTGGGCGCCGCGGCGTCGCGGGGCCTCCGCAAGGGGGTCGTCGTCAACATCGACTCCACCGTCGAGTCGATCCGGAAGGCGGTGGCGGAGGCCGAGCAGATGGCGGGGGTCGAGGTCGCGTCCGTGTACGCCGGCGTGGCCGGCGGGCACATCCGCGGCCTCAATAGCCGCGGCGTGGTCGCGGTCTCCGGCCGCAACCGTGAGGTGAGCGCCTCCGACGTGGAGCGCGCGCTCGAGGCGGCCAAGGCCATCAACCTCCCCCAGGACCGCGAGATCCTCCACGTGCTGCCGCAGGCCTTCGTGGTGGACGAGCAGGACGGTGTGCGGGAGCCGCTCGGCATGTCGGGCGTGCGGCTCGAGGTCGAGGTGCATATCGTCACCGGCGCCGTGACGTCGATCCAGAACGTGGTGCGGTCGGTGAACCGAGCCGGCCTCACCGTGCAGGACATCGTGCTCGAGCCGCTCGCCTCCGCCGAGGCCGTACTCTCGCCCGACGAGAAGGAGCTCGGCGTCCTCCTGATCGACATCGGCGGCGGCACCACCGACGCCGCGCTCTTCCGCGAGGGCGCCATCTGGCACACGGCGATCCTGCCGCTCGGCGGCGACCACATCACGAACGACATCGCCGTCGGGCTGCGTACGCCGACCGGGGAGGCCGAGGACCTCAAGAAGCGTTACGGGTGCTCCCTCACCTCGCTGGTCCGGGAGGACGAGACGATCGAGGTGCCGTCGGTCGGCGGGCGCAAGCCGCGGCAGCTGTCCCGGCAAATCCTGTCCGAGATCGTCCAGCCGCGGGTCGAGGAAATCTTCACGCTGGTCGCCCGCGAGCTGTCGAAGTGCGCGCTCCAGGACGCGGCGACCGCGGGCGTGGTCGTCACCGGCGGCACCTCGATCATGGAAGGCGTCCCCGAGCTGGCCGAGCAGGTGTTGGACCTGCCGGCGCGACGGGGCGTCCCCGGGGCGCTCGGCGGCCTCGCCGACGTGGTCCGGAGCCCGATCTACGCGACCGGCGTCGGGCTGGCGCTCTGGGGAGCCCGCGGGCGCGCCCCGGCCACGGCGCCGTTCGACGGCGGCGACGGCACCCTCTTCGCGCGCATCTCGCGGCGGATGTCCGAGTGGTTCGGTGAAGTCTTCTAAGTCGCAGGGGGAGCTGCCCCTGAACCCGGGTCGCGCCGCCGGCAGGTCCGGCGCCGACGCCCGCAAGGAGGCGCGAATGGAGGGGGATCGCGGACGGCGGCCGATGTTCGAGCTCGAGGAGGTGCGGCAGGGGGCCAAGATCAAGGTCATCGGGCTCGGCGGCGCCGGCGGCAACTCCATCAACCGTATGGTGGAATCGAAGTTCGGGGGGGTCGACCTGATCGCCGCCAACACGGACGCCCAGGCCCTGCGGGCCTCGCTGGCCCCGATCAAGGTCCAGCTCGGGGCCAAGCTGACCCAGGGGCTCGGCGCCGGCGCCAACCCGGAGATCGGCCGCAAGGCGGTCGAGGAGGACCCGGAGCAGATCGCCCGCCTCCTCGAGGGCGCGGACATGGTGTTCATCACCGCCGGGCTCGGGGGCGGCACCGGCACCGGCGCCGCCCCCGTCGTCGCCTCGCTCGCCAAGGACCTCGGCATTCTCACCGTCGGCGTCGTCACCAAGCCCTTCCACTTCGAGGGGCGTCGGCGCATGCAGCAGGCCGAGGCCGGTCTCGACGCGCTCCGCAGCGTCGTCGACACGCTGATCACGATTCCGAACCAGCGTCTCTTCGCGGTCGTCGAGCGCGGGACCGGGATGCAGGAGGCGTTTCGCATCGCCGACTCGATCCTCCAGCAGGCGGTCCAGGGCATCTCCGATCTGATCCTGGTGCCGGGCCTGATCAACCTCGACTTCGCCGACGTGCGCACGATCATGTCGGGCATGGGCATGGCGCTCATGGGCGCCGGCAGCGGCCGCGGCGAGCACCGGGCGCTCGAGGCCGCGCAGAAGGCGGTGGCGAGCCCCCTCCTCGACGAGACGTCGATCGAGGGCGCGCGCGGGATCCTGATCAACTTCACGGGCGGGCCCGACCTGTCCCTGCACGAGATCGACGAGGCGGCCCGGATCGTCCAGGAGGCGGCGCACGACGACGCCAACATCATCTTCGGCGCCGTGATCGACCCGACCCTCCAGGACGAGATCCGCATGACCGTCATCGCCACCGGGTTCACCGAGAAGCGGGAGGCGAGCCAGCCGACGGGCAAGGTCGTCGATCTCCCGAAGGCGCCGCGCCATGCCCCCGCGAGCTCGCCCGCGTGGCGGCGCCGGCTCGCCGAGGTCCGCGGCGATGGCGCCCCTGGCGCCGACCAGGCGGTCGAGGAGGATCTCGACGTCCCGGCCTTCCTCCGCCGACAGGCCGACTAGCCGCGCCGGCGCAGCCGGGGCGGCGCTCCGCTGGCAGGGGAGCCCCCCGACACACCTCGGCTTCGAGGCGCTGGCGACGGCCGGGCTCCCGCACGCGACGACCACGCGGCACTGCCCCACCACGCCCGCGGGGGGGGCGCTCTTCAGCGTCGAGGCCCGAACCGCGCTCGCCATCGACGGCGCCGTGCCGGCGGTCGCGTTCGCCCGCCAGGTGCACGGCGCCGCGGTCGCCCGCGCCACGGGCGGGGGATCGGCCGGCGAGGCCGACGTGATCCTCACGACGACCGCGGGCCTGCCCGTCGCCATCGTCACCGCCGACTGCCTGCCGGTCGTCCTCTACGACCCCCAGGTCCGCGCGCTCGCCGTGGCCCACGTGGGCTGGCGCGGCACGGTCGAGGGCACGGCGCGGGCGGCCGTGGAGGCGCTGACGGCACTCGGCGCCGCGCCGGCGCGGATGCTGGCGGCGATCGGCCCCTCGATCGGCCCGTGCTGCTACGAGGTCGACCGCGCCGTGGTCGATCCGCTCCGCGCCGCCCGAGGGCCGGTGGAGCCCTGGATCACCCCCCGCGGCGACGGGCGGTGGCTGCTCGACCTGTGGGCGATCAACGAAGCCCAGCTCGCCCGGGCCGGCGTCGATCCCGGGCGCATCGCGAACGCGCGCCTCTGCACCGCGTGCCGCCCCGATCTCTTCCACTCGCACCGCAAGGGCAGCTCTGGGCGCCTCGTGACGCTCGCGATGCTGCCGGCGGGCGGCTGAGCCGCCGGTCGCGCTACCCCCGGTAGAGGCCGCGCGCGACCGCCGGGACGAAGTCCTCGAGACCGGCGTCGGGCAGGGTCACGGTCTGACCGGTCTCCGCGGACTTGTAGAGCGCCATCAGCAGCTCGACGACCGCGACGCCGTCCTCGAAGGTCTCGAGGGGGCGCTGACCCTGGCGGAACCGCTCGACCATGTGGCGGTCCTCGAGGGTGTAGCCGTAGACGCCGGCCTCGTCCTCGAGGATGGGCATGAGCCCCTGCTCGGCGTTCTGCTTCTCGACGAGGTCCTCGCCGGCACTTCCGGAGATGGCGCGCGACATGAAGACGCGCAGGCCGGTGTTCAGGCTGTTGAACTCCATCGCGTACTCCGGACCGAGCAGCTCCATCTGCAGGCGGAGCCCCGGGCCGACATAGGACCACGACGTCGTGGCCTCGATGATCAGCCGTTGCGTCCGATCGTCCTCGAGCACGATCGTGCCGCGCGCGAAGTCCTCGGCCGGCGTCCGCGCGTAGTCGACCTCGGGCCCCATCAGCTCCTGGAGCCGCCGCACGTAGTTGGGCTGCGTCCACTTGAGCGAGGCGATCGTGCCGCTGGCGCTCAGCGGGCGGAGGCTCGACCGGGGCTTGTCCGGGTCGGTCAGCAGGAAGCGCGCCACCTCCACGCTGTGGCACATCATGTCGGAGAGCACGCCGCCGCCCTGCTTGCTGCCGAGCCAGAACCAGGGGCGGTGCGGGCCGCTGTGCTCCTCGGCGGCGCGGGCCAGGTAGGGCCGACCGGCGTTGGCGGCGCCGCGCCGCCAGACGATCTCCTTGCCGCGCTGGATGGCCGTGGAGAAGATCTGGTTCTCGAGGTAGCCGGTCAGGAGCCCCGCGTCCTCGGCCAGGTGCAGCATCTCGCGCGCCTCCTTCAGGTTCCGGGCCAGCGGCTTCTCGCAGGCCACGGCCCGGACCCCCGTGCGGCCGTCCTTGGCCGCCCGGTGGAGCGCGCGCATGTGCTCGAGCCGGGTGTGGTTCGGACCGAGAATCCAGACCGCGTCGATCGCCCGGGAGCCCGCCAGCGCCTCGACCGACGGAAAGGCGACGCAGGGCCCGAGGCCGAGCGCGTCGGCCTTCGCTGCCAGCGCGTCGCGGTGGGCGGCCGTCGGGCTGAAGACGCCCGCCACCTGGACGTCACGCACGCCGAGCAGGGCCTGGAGGTGGAAGTGGGCGATGAACCCGCTGCCGAGCAGGCCGATCCGCAGCGGGCCGGCCGACGGTGAAGCCATGTTCGTCCTCCTCGCGCCGTCTCCGGCTCGCGCGACAGGCCGCAGAGGGGCTCCCGCCCGCGCGCGGGCGGCGGCGGGCTGGCCGAGCGACCGAGAGATCCGCGGCCGAGTCCCTCCCGATCCGGTGGCGAGACTCTCCGCCGAGGGCCCGGAGTTGTCAACGCCGTTCTCGCCTCTCGCGTCGTCGGCGCCGGGCGGCCCCGGGGGTCCGGGACCGTGTGCTAGAATCGGCGGTACGGCTCATGGACGATGTGCGGGCCAATCTCGAGCGCGTGCGCGAGCAGATGGCGCGCGCGGCGCGCCGGGCGGGGCGCCGGCCGGAGGACATTCTGCTGATCGGGGTCTCCAAGACCGTCCCCGCCGACCGCGTCCGCGCGGCCCTCGAGGGCGGCCTGCCGGCCGTTGGTGAGAACCGTGTCCAGGAAGCCCGCGACAAGGTCCGGGCACTCGGGCACGCCGTGCCCTGGCACCTGATCGGACGCCTGCAGACCAACAAGGTCACGGACGCCCTCGAGCTGTTCGACGTCATCCAGTCGGTCGATCGCCTGCCGCTCGCGGCCGAGCTCGCCCGGCGGGCCCGGCGGCCGGTGGCCGTGCTGGTCGAAGTCAATCTGGCGGGCGAGCCCTCGAAGGGGGGCTTCGCGCCGGCCGAGGTGAAGCCCGCTCTCGACCTGCTCCGGACGCTGCCGCGCCTCGAGGTGCGCGGGCTCATGGCCGTCCCGCCCGCGACCGCCGATCCGGAGCAGGCGCGCCCCTGGTTCCGCGCGCTCCGCGAGCTACGCGACGCGGCCGGGCTTCCGGAGCTGTCGATGGGTATGAGCGCCGATTTCGAGGTGGCGATCGAGGAGGGCGCGACGGCGATCCGCGTGGGGACGGCGATCTTCGGCGAGCGAGGCAAGGCCGCGTGAGCATCAAAGGCAAGACGGTCGGCTTCGTGGGGGCGGGCAATATGGGGGAGGCGCTGATCAAGGGCCTCCTCACCGCCGGCCTCGTGCCGTCGGCCGCGATCGTCGCGACCGACGTGCGCGCGGAGCGGCTCGGCCAGCTCGAGCGGCAGTACGGCATCCAGACGTGCCCCGACATCCGCCAGCTCGTCGGCCGGGCGGACGTGGTCATCCTCGCGGTGAAGCCGCAGGTCATGACGGCCGTGCTCCGGGAGATCGCCGCCGGCGTGACCGCGCGCACGCTGCTCGTCTCGATCGCCGCCGGCGTACCGACCGCCCGCCTGCGCGCCGAGCTCCCCGCGGGGGTCCGCCTCGTCCGCGTGATGCCGAACACCGCGGCCCTCGTGCTCGAAGCCGCCACCGCGATCGCGAAGGCCGACGGGCTCCACGCGGGGGACCTCGAGACGGTCCAGGAGATCTTCGGCGCCGTGGGCAAGGTCGTCGTCCTCGACGAGGAGCTGATGGATGCGGTGACCGCGCTCTCCGGGTCCGGTCCCGCCTACGTCGCGCTGGTGATCGAGGCGCTGGCCGACGGCGGCGTCAACATGGGCCTGGATCGCGCGACCGCGATGACCTTGGCGGTGCAGACGGTGCTGGGCACCGCCCGCCTTCTGCTCGAGACGGGCCTGCATCCCGGCCAGCTGAAGGACATGGTGGCCTCCCCGGGGGGGACGACCATGGCCGGCGTCGCCGCCCTCGAGGACGGCGGCCTCCGGCGCGCCTTGATCGGCGCGATCGAGCGGGCGACCCGTCGCTCGCAGGAGCTCGGACGGAGTGGATAACGTGGTCGGAGTCCGGCTCATCGGCTTCGTCGGCTGGCTCCTCGATCTCTATTCCTGGGTCATCATCGCCGCCGCGCTGATCACCTGGGTGAGTCCGGACCCCCGCAACCCGATCGTGGTCTTCCTCCGCCGGGCCACCGAGCCCGTGCTGGAGCCGGTCCGCCGGCTGCTGCCGCCATGGAAGACGGCCGGGCTCGATCTGTCGCCGGTGATCGTGCTGATCGCGATCCAGTTCGTGCAGCGGGTGGTCCTGCCGTCGCTGTACTGAGGAGGTCTCCATGCGCATCACGCCGCTCGACGTCCGGCAGCAACAGTTCACGGTCCGCATGTTCCGTGGCTTCGACGTGCAGGAGGTGGACGCGTTCCTCCAGGATGTCGCCGAGGACTACGAGACGATCCTGAAGGAGAACGCGCTCCTCAAGGAGCAGCTGGCGGTCCTCGAGGAGCGGGCGCGCGGCTTCGCCGACCTCGAGCGGGCGCTGCAGGACACCCTCGTCACCGGCCAGCGCATGAGCGAGGAGCTCAAGGCCACCGCCCGCCGGGAGGCGCAGCTGATCGTCGACGAGGCCCAGCTCCGGAGCGAGAAGGTGCTCGACGAGGCGCGGGCGGAGGAGGCGCGGATCCGGGCGGACATGCATTCCCTCAAGCGTCTGCACCGGCAGCTCGCCGAGAGCGTGAAGGTCGCGGTGGAGCGCTACCTCAGGCTGGCCGACGCGGACTTGGGCGAGGCCGGGACCGAGTGACGGAGGCGGCTCCTCCCGCAGTCCGGCTCCGTGTCCGCGTCGAGCCCCGCGCGTCGCGCGACGAGGTCGTCGGCTGGCGGGAGGACACGCTCCGTCTCCGGGTGAGCGCGCCGCCGCTCGAGGGCCGAGCCAACGCGGCCGTGGTCGGCCTGATCGCGCGCGCGGCCGGCGTGGCCCGCTCGGCCGTGAGCGTGGTCGCGGGCGAACGGAGCCGCGACAAGCTCGTGCGCGTCGCCGGCGTGAGCGCGGCCGCGCTCCGCGCGCGGCTCGGGGCATGATCGCGCCGGTCCGGTGGCAGGGCGACCGCCTGCACCTGCTCGACCAGACGCGGCTCCCCCGCGAGGAAGTCGAGCGGGCGTGTGCGACCTGGGAGGAGGTCGCCGCCGCGATCCGCACGCTCGTCGTGCGCGGCGCGCCCGCGATCGGCGTGGCGGCGGCGTTCGGCGTCGCCCTGGCCGCGCGCACCAGCCCGGCGACGACGTTCGACGCGTTCCTCGCCGACCTCGAGACCGCGATCAAGGGCCTGGCGGCGACGCGGCCGACGGCCGTCAACCTCTTCTGGGCGCTCGACCGCGTGAAGCGCGTGGCGGTCGGGGAGCGCACGGCGCCGCTGCCGGCGTTGAGGGCCCGGCTGCTCGCCGAGGCCCAGGCGATCCTCGACGAGGACCTCGCCGCCAACCGGGCCCTCGGCCAGCACGGGGCCGTGCTGGTGCCGGCCGGGGCCCGGATCCTCACCCACTGCAACGCGGGCGCCCTCGCCACGGCCGGCTACGGCACGGCGCTCGGGGTCGTGCGGGCGGCGCACGAGCAGGGCAAGGTCGCGCTCCTGTGGGTGGACGAGACGCGCCCCGTCCTGCAGGGGTCCCGGCTCACCGCGTGGGAGTGCGTCAGAGACGGCATCCCCCACCGGCTCATCTCCGACGTCGCCGCCGCCGCCGTGATGGCGCGGAGCCAGGTCGACCTCGTCATCACCGGCGCGGACCGGATCGCCGCCAACGGCGACACCGCCAACAAGATCGGCACCTACTCGCTCGCCGTGCTCGCCCGGCACCACGGGCTGCCGTTCTACGTGGCGGCGCCCTGCTCGACGATCGACCCGACCCTCCCGTCGGGCGCCGGCATCCCGATCGAGGAGCGGGACGCCGCCGAGGTGCGCCGGGTCGGGAGCCAGCAGACCGCGCCCGACGAGTCGCCGGTCTTCAACCCCGCTTTCGACGTGACGCCGGCCGCGCTGATCGCCGCGATTATCACGGAGCGCGGCGTCTACCGCCCCCCCTACCGCTTCTCCTGACTCGGCCCCGCGCGGCTCCCACCCGATAATGGCCGGGACGAACCGGGACATCGAGGTCGCTCGCGCGTTCCACGACCGAACCGCGCACTCACCGGCGTCGGTCCGGTCGAGCGGCCACGCCCTCGACTGGGCGGTGAAGCCGCTCCCGTTCAAGATCTATCCGGATCTCCCGGAGGTCCTGCTCCCCACGGCCGTCGACCCGCTGCCGGGCGATGCCCTGACTGCGCTCGCGGGGCCGGCGCCGGCCTCCGCCGGCCCGCTCACCCTCGGGACGCTCGCCGCGGTCCTCTTCTTCTCCGCCGGTCTCACGCGGACGAAGAGCTATCCGGGCGGAGAGGCGATGCGCTTTCGCGCGGCGCCGTCGACGGGCGCCCTGTACCAGACCGAGGTCTACGTCGTCGCCGGGGCGGTCGAGGGGCTCGGCGCCGGGGTCTATCACTTCTCGCCGGGCGACTTCCGCCTGCGGCGCCTCCGCGAAGGAGACTATCGGGCGGCCCTCGCCGACCTGGCCGCCGAGCCCGAGCTGGCGCGCCGGCCGGCGACGCTCGTGCTCTCGGCGATCTACTGGCGCAACACCTGGAAATACCAGGCGCGCGCCTACCGCCATCTCTTCTGGGATTCGGGGACGATGCTCGCCAACGTGCTGGCGGCGGCGGGCCTGCTCGGGCTCGCGCCGCGGATCCTGGCGGGATTCGTCGACGCCGACCTCGGCCGGCTGCGGAGGTGGACTACCCCGCCGTCCGCGAGCTGCACGCGGCGTCGCTGCTCGACACGCCGGAGGCGGTCCGCGCCTGGCGGCGGGGCGGACCCCTGCCCGCGCGGACCCCGCGCGGGCAGACAGTCGCGCTGCCGCCGTCGCGGCCGGTGGCCGGGCGGGGCCTCGGTGAGACGATCCTCCGCCGCGGGTCGACGCGGCAGTTCGCGCACGAGCCGCTGACCGCGGTCGAGCTGTCGACCGCGCTCGCCGCGGCCACGACCCCCATGCCGGCCGACGTCCCGGGGCCCCTCGTGTGGCTCTACCTGATCGTCAGCGCCGTCGAGGGGATCGCGCCGGGGAGCTATGGCTACTGGCCCGGGGAGCCGCGCCTCGAGGCGCTCCACCCCGGCGACCACCGGGCCCGGTCGGCGTACCTCTGCCTCGAGCAGCCGCTCGGCGGCGACGCCGCCGCGGTCATCTACTTCCTCGCGCCGCTCGATCCGATCCTCGGGATCTGGGGCAATCGCGGCTATCGGCTGGCGAACCTCGCGGCCGGCCTCGCCGGCGGCCGCGCCTACCTCGCCGCCTACGCGCAAGGGTTCGGCGCCTCGGGCCTCACGTTCTACGACCGCGACGTGACGGACTTCTTCTCGCCGCACGCGGCTGGCCTCGACGCGATCTTCGTGACCGCCCTCGGTCGCTCGGTCCGGGGCGCCCCGCGCGCGGCCGGGCTTCGCATCCGCTGATTTTGAGGTATCATGACGAGGGTGCGCCGCGGGTGCGGCCCGGTCGTCGCGGCGCTGATTGCGGCGCACGCGACGTGGAGACTCGCCGATGAAGAAATACCAGCTGATGGCCCCCGGTCCGACGCCGGTCCCGAGCCAGGCGCTGCTCGCCATGGCCCAGCCCATGATCCACCACCGGACGCCCGAGTACGAGGCGCTCTTCACGGAGGTGCGACGCGGGCTCGCGTGGATCTTCCAGACGCAAACCGACGTCGTGCCGCTCGCCTGCTCGGGGACGGGGGCCATGGAAGCCGCCGTGGTGAACACGCTCTCCGCGGGCGACACGGTCGCGGTCGTGCGGGCGGGGAAGTTCGGCGAGCGCTGGGTCGAGATCGGCAAGGCCTACGGTCTCAACGTGATCGAGCTGGCGGCCCCCTTCGGGCAGACCGTGCCCGCCGAGCGGGTCGCCGAGGCCCTCGGCAAGGCGCCGTCGATCAAGGCCGTGCTCACCCAGCACAGCGAGTCGTCGACGGGCGTGCTCCACGACGTCCGGGGCTTCGCGGCCGTGACCCGGCCGACCGACGCGATCCTGATCGTCGACGCGGTCTCGAGCCTGGCGATCGCGAACCTCGAGATGGACGCCTGGGGGTTGGACGTGGTCGTCGCCGGCTCCCAGAAGGGCTTGATGCTGCCGCCCGGGCTCGGCTTCTGCGCGCTCTCGGAGCGAGCGTGGGCCCGGGCGAAGACCTCCACCCTGCCCAAGTACTATTTCAACCTCACCCAGGAGCGGGCGTTCGTCGTGAAGAGCGAGGCGCACTTCACGCCCGCGGTGTCGATCATCGTGGGGCTGCGCGAGGTGCTCCGGATGCTGGAGGCGGAGGGCCTGCCGAACGTGTTCAAGCGCCACGACCGGCTCGCGCGCGCGACCCGCGCCGGCGTCGAGGCGCTCGGCCTGGAGTTGTTCGCCAAGGCCACGCCGAGCCCGGCGCTCACCTCCGTCCACGCGCCACGGGGCGTCGACGCCGAGAAGATCGTCGCCGCGTTCTCGAAGACGCACAACATCACGATCGCCGGCGGGCAGGGGGAGATGAAGGGCCGGATCTTCCGCCTCGGGCACATGGGGTACGCGGCCGAGTTCGACACGATCTCCGCCCTGGCGGCGCTCGAGCAGGTGCTGGCCGAGCTCGGGGTGCCGGTCGACTTCGGGGCGAGCGTGCGGGCCGCCCAGAAGGTCTTCGCCGAGAAGCCGTGAAGCGGGTCCTCGTCACGGACGGGCTGTCCCCCGTCGGCGTGGACTATCTGCGGAAGGAAGGCCTCGAGGTCGAGACCGTCCCGACCCTCGCCGAGGCCGAGCTCGTCGCGCGGCTCCGCGGCCTCCACGGCCTGATCGTCCGGAGCGCGACGAGGGTCACCCGCGCGGTCGTCGAGGCCGGCCCGGACCTGGTCGTCATCGGCCGCGCCGGCGCGGGCGTCGACAACATCGACGTCGACGCGGCGACCGAGCGCGGCGTCATCGTGATGAACACGCCCGGCGGCAACACGATTGCGGTCGCCGAGCACACGATCGGGCTCCTGCTGGCCCTCGCCCGCAACCTCCCGCAGGCCCACGGCGCGCTCAAGGCGGGCCGCTGGGAGAAGAGCCGGTACGCCGGCGTCGAGGTCTACAACAAGGTCCTCGGCGTCGTGGGCCTCGGCCGGATCGGGTCCGAGGTCGCGCGCCGGGCGCTCGGTCTCAGCCTGAAGGTGATCGCCTACGATCCCTATCTGCCGCGGGAGGCCGCCGAGCGCCTGGGCGTCGAGAGCGTCGAGCTCGACGATCTGTTCCAGCGGTCGGACTTCATCTCGATCCACACCCCCCTCAGCAAGGACACGCGGAACTTCATCGACGAGGCGCAGTTCGCGCGGATGAAGGCGGGGGTGCGGATCATCAACTGCGCGCGGGGCGGCGTCGTCAACGAGGCCGCGCTGGCGGCCGCGATCCGGGCCGGGCGCGTGGGCGGCGCCGCCCTCGACGTCTTCGAGCAGGAGCCGCTGCCGGCGGGGCACCCGCTGCTCGGGCTCGACCAGGTGATCGTCACGCCGCACCTGGCCGCGTCGACCGAGGAGGCGCAGTCCACGGTGGCGCTGGCGATCGCCGAGCAGGTCGCGGCGGCGCTCCTCCGCGGCATGGTGCTGAACGCCGTCAACATGCCGTCGGCCGACGCCGAGACCCTGCGCGAGCTCGCGCCCTACTTCACGCTCGCCGAACGTCTGGGGTCGTTCCTGGCCCAGCTCGCCGAGGGCCGCATGGCGGAGGCGCGGCTCGCCTACGGCGGCGGGCTGGCCGAGCAACCGACGGACGCGCTCAAGCTCGCGTTCCTCCGAGGGCTCCTCAACGTGATCCTGGAGGAGCGCGTGACCGACGTGAACGCCCCGCTGGTCGCCCGGGCTCGCGGCCTCCGCGTCGTCGAGACCTCCACCCCCGACAGCGGCGGCTTCGCCAACCTGCTCGGCGCGACGCTCGCCACCGACCGCGGGGAGTGGAGCGTGGCCGGCGCGCTCTTCAACCACCGGGAGCCGCGGATCGTGCGGATCGACGGCTACCCGTTAGAGGCGGTCCCCCAGGGCTGGATGCTCGTGTTCGCCAACCTGGACGTCCCCGGCGTCGTGGGCCGGATCGGCACCCTGTGCGGCCGCCATCACATCAACATCGCGGGCATGCAGCTCGGCCGCGAGCGCCGGGGCGGGCGGGCGGTCTCCATCCTCAACCTGGACGACCCGGTGCCCGAGGCGGTGCTCGACGAGATCCGCGCCATGCCGGACATCGTGCTCGCCAAGCTCGTGAAGTTGTAGGCCGGTTCGCGCGGGGCCGAAGTAATCCGCTACAATATCCGTTCCGTGAGTTCCTTTCGCCTGATCCTCGTGCGTCATGGGGAGACCGCGTGGAATCGCGAGCGCCGGTTCCAGGGATGGCGGGACGTCCCGCTCTCAGCCGACGGGCGGGTGCAGGCGGAGAGGACCGCCCGCGCCCTCGCCGGGTCCGGCGCGGCCCGGGTCTACACGAGCCCGCTCGGGCGCGCGCGCGAGACGGCCGCCGAGATCGCGAAGGCGCCCGGGCTCGGGGTGATCGCGGACGAGGCCTTCAAGGAGATCTCGTTCGGCGCGTGGGAGGGGATGACCCTCGACGAGGTCGAGGCGCGGTTCGGCGGGCTCCACGCGGCGTGGCGGACGGAGCCGCACACGGTCCGCTTTCCGGCGGGCGAGGATCTCGCGACGGCGGGCGCGCGGGCGCTCGGCGGGCTCGCCCGGCTCGCGGCGGCTCACGCCGGGCAGACCGTCGTGCTGGTGACCCACGGCGTGATCGTGCGGCTGATCGTGCTGCAGGCGCTCGGCCTCGGGCCGGAGCGCCTGTGGGTCGTGCACGCCACGCCCGCCGGAATCAGCGAGATCGAGTACCGGCCCGACTCCGCGACCGTGCACCGCATGAACACGCTCGGGCACCTGGAGGCACCCCGTGAGCCCTGACCCCGGGGGCAACATCCAGCTGCCGAAGGGCGCCAAGATTTACCTCCCCGACGAGGCCGCGCGCAAGCGCTGGGTCGAGGAGCGCCTGCTCGGCGTCTTCACCGCCTGGGGCTACCGTGAGATCGTCGCGCCGTCGTTCGAGTACTTTGACGTGCTCTCGCTCGGCACGGACGCCGAGCTCCAGGAGAAGATGTACAAACTGGTCGACCGGGAGACCGGGCGGCTGCTCGCGCTGCGGGCGGACGTCACGCCTCAGATCGCGCGCATCGTCGCGACGCGGCTTCGGGACGAGCCGCGGCCGATCCGCCTCGCCTACCTGACGAACGTCTTCCGCTACGACGAGCCGCAGGTCGGGCGCTACCGCGAGTTCTACCAGGCCGGCGTCGAGCTCGTCGGGCTCGAGAAGCCGGAGGCCGACGCCGAGATGATCGCGATGACCGTGGAGGGGCTGCGGGCCCTCGGGCTCGAGCGCTTCCAGCTCGACGTCGGCCATGCAGAGTTCCTGCGCGGCCTCCTCGACGAGATCAAGGGGGACCGCGCGCGCGGACGGGAGCTCCAGGCGGCGCTCTCCCGCAAGGACGCCTCCGCGCTCGCGCGGCTCGTCGGCGAGCTCGCGCCGGCCGCCCACGTCGGGGAGGCGCTCCTGGCCCTGCCCGCGCTCGTCGGCCGCGACGACGCGCTCGCGCGCGCCGGCCGCCTCGTCCGCAACGCGCGCTCGGAGCGCGCGCTCGAAAACCTCTCCGAGGTGTACCGTCTCGTCCGGATCTACGGCCTCGCCGACTCGGTGATCTTAGACCTCGGCGAGGTCCGCGGCTTCGACTACTACTCGGGGGTGCACTTCGAGGCGTACGTGACCGGTCTCGGCGCCTCCATCGCGGGCGGCGGACGCTACGACCAGATGCTCGGACGGTTCGGCTACGAGTGCCCGGCCACGGGCTTTGCCTTCGACGTCGGCCGCGCGCTGCTCGCGATGGAGACGCAGGGCGTCACGGTGCCGCTCGCCGGCCCCGAGTTCTTCATCATCGACTTCACCCCCGAGAAGACGGCCGCCCTCTCGCTCTCGCGGCGGCTCCGTGACCTCGGCGCCTCCGTCGCCCGCGACATCATCACCCGCGGGCTCGAGGAGTCGATCGGGTACGCGCGCGCGGTGCGGGCGCGCCGGGTCCTCGTGGTGGGCCGGCCCGACATCGCGCCCGGGCACCTGCGCGCGATCGAGCTCGGCGACGGCGCCGCGCGCGAGCTGCCGATCGCCGCCGTGCTCGAGGCGCCCGCGCGGTACTTCGATGTCTAACATCGTGGTGCTCGGCTCGCAGTGGGGCGACGAGGGCAAGGGCAAGGTCGTTGACGTCCTCACGCCCTACGTCGACGTCGTCGTCCGCTACCAGGGCGGCAACAACGCCGGCCACACGGTGGTCGTCGGGCGCGAGAAGTTCGTCCTCCAGTCGATCCCGTCGGGCATCCTCCACCCCGGGCGGCGCTGCCTCATCGGCTGCGGCGTGGTCGTCGATCCGGCGTCGCTGATCCAGGAGATGGAGTCGCTCGTCCAGCGCGGCATCGTGTTGGACGGCAACCTCTTCATCTCCAAGAACGCCCACCTGATCCTGCCGTACCACCCGGCGCTCGACCGCGCCTCCGAAGCCAAGCTCGGCAACCGGCGCATCGGCACCACCGGCAAGGGCGTCGGGCCCGCCTACGTGGACAAGGCCGGCCGGGTGGGCATCCGCATGGCCGACCTGCTCGACGAGCGCCTCTTCCGCGAGAAGCTCGAGTTCAACCTGGCCCA
>WNFO01000886.1_pt1 | contig 25924 bp, 27 predicted proteins | sample 5400251 | NCBI WGS metagenome assembly WNFO01 (sample SAMN13153354, study PRJNA577476) | soil metagenome | isolation source: 100 cm saprolite under Madrone tree | place: USA:California | collected 2016-06-14
TACTCGTTTGAAGCCGCGAACCCGCGCCACGAGCACGAGTATCACGTCTGGGAAACTGTGAAGTTGCCCGAGGGCAAGGCAATTATCCCGGGCGTGATCACGCATGCGAGCAACATCGTCGAACACCCCGAGCTCATCGCCGAGCGTATCACCCGATTCGCCAAATTGGTCGGCCGGGAAAACGTTATTGCCGGTTCTGACTGTGGTTTTTCTTCTCAAGCCACGTACAACCCGGAGGTTCACCCGACCGTGGTATGGGCCAAGTTCCAGGCGATGGCGGAAGGCGCGCGCTTGGCAACCGCGCAGCTATGGCGCTGATAAAAATATGGACTTACCTGCACCATGATGAACCCGTGGAACAGGTCTTGCCATCACACATTATCGCAATGCAAGACGCGACCTCCGCGCGTCCGTAGCCGGAGAGATATTAGGGTCAAGCTTGATTAGATGAATAAGCTTGCATGGCTAGTGAAAACCTGGAGTCCGAATTGCAAAATTTTCTCGATCCCCGTGTTTTCCCGAGCCGGGCTCTTCACTGGGCGAGTTAAAATTAGGCAACTTAGGCAAGTCAGACACGAAAGACGAAAGACAGAAGAAACCGTAAAGAATAGGGGGCACGAATGGGACAATCGCATAATCAGTACTACCAGACTCAGCCATTGGGATCTCCGGCACCAATCATCTGGTATGCATCCTTACCGGACCATGTAAAACGCCTTTATGATCATAAAGCTAACTTTTCTCAGCAGCCTATCGCGATGGTGATTCTTGCAGAAGTAGTTTGTGAGGCATTTACTGCCTGGGCCTTGGGAGAACTGTTTAAAAAGAAAAATGTGGAAGATTTATGGAAAGTGCTGTCGGATGAAAAAAGAAAAATACGACGCTTGCAGGATATCTGTCATGACGATGTTAATGAGATTTATACAGCTCTATCAGGCGATCCAATAACCCAAGCACCTTTTTGGGATCAACTAAAGAAGCATAGTAATCGCCGAAATGCTCTCGTCCATCCAGATCATACCGGGCCCACTGCTCACCCCATACCTTCGTTGCAAGATTCAGATGAGTCCTTTAAGGCGGTAGAGGATTACATACAACACGTTCACGAAATTTTAACTTCTATTTAGTCTGGACCGCTCCCCATTTCCACTACGAAAATCAAAGGTAGAGGCTATCGAACACCGCTTATCATTGTGTTCCGCCTATTAGGATAACGTGACCTTTTCAGCCCCGGCCGACGAATCACCCCATCTCTCCTCTCCCGCCAATTGCTCTTAGGTTGACGGTTGTTTCAATGTTTTGTTAAACGACGATCAGTTCGGCGCACATTTATAACGAGGGGCGACGTGACTTACGAAGTGAGCATTCACAACCGGACTCATTCGCATCGAGGGCAAGAATACGAACTTAGGCAAGTCAGAACAATCAGAGGAGAAACGAAAAAATGAAGCCGATACTCTTGTCCACCGTTTTCGCCCTTGCGCTGACTGTCAACTTTTTAAACGCGAACGCCGAAGTCGTCAACATAGGGATTTCCACCGTGGGTCTTTACGAGCTACCGACGGAAATTTCCAAGCGAAAGGGTTTCTACCAGGAAGAAGGACTTGAGGTGCGCAAGGTCGTCGTGCGGACACCGCTCCATGTCGCCGCGCTGCTCGCTGGCGAGTTGGACTATTCGACCGTCACGGGAATCATATTGAGCGCCAGTGTGCAGGGAATGCCTCTCAAGACGGTTATGGGGTGGTTCGACAAACCGCTTCATATGTTGATCGCTCGTCCAAATATAAAGAAGCTCACCGATCTCAAGGACAAGAGAGTTGCGGTAAGCACCTATGGGTCGATCCCCCACGTCATGATTCGCGAGGCGCTCGCCTCCGCCGGCATGAATCCGGAAAAAGATATCACGGTGCTTGCCCTCGGCGGCTCGGGAGACAGACTGGGGGCGTTGGCGGCCGGTATCGTGGATGCGACTCCGTTGGACGTGGCTTACATTCAGAGAACCGAAAAGCTCGGCTTTACCAATCTTCTTTATCTCGGCGACGCGGTAAACCTTCGCCTCGGCGGCTTCGCCGTCAATACAGACAAGATTCAGCGCAATCCGGATCAGATCTCGCGCGTAATCCGCGCCACGTTAAAAGGAGTGAGGTTCCTGAAAAACAATAAGCAGGAGACGTTAGTGATCATGCGCGACTACCTCAAGATAAGCGGCGATTATGTGGAAAAGATCTACCAGTTCGCCATGAGATCTCTCAATGAGGACGGCCTGGTCGCGAAGAACAGTCTGGATAACGAGATCCGCCTGGCGAGAGAGCAACTCAAAATCAAAGAAGAGGTTCCCGAATCCAAGGTCGCGGAATGGAAATTTATAAAGGAGATTCTCGCCAAACGATAGCGCCGCGACTTTCGTCAGGACTCTAGGACCGACCCTCGCAAGCGCGCTTCAAAAAGAAATCGATTGGGGCGCGTGCAACCCTGCATCAAAGCAGCATTGAGCCGTTGCAGGTGGGTGATTTTTTATGTAAGTGATCTAGACACACCGTTTCTGGACGCGATACGTTAACCAGAACCTTGCTGAGCGTTTCAGCGACGTGGCGTTAGACCGTTGTGAGAAATGCCGTGGTGGCAGTTAAATACGATGATCTCTCGCTCGCGTTCGACTTCGTTGGCTCTGCGCCTCCAATGGAGCACAACGCTTTCATCTCCCTAGACACCGGCCAGATCTATTGGACGTCAGAACTGAACCCGATGGAGGAGGACCTCCCTGATGATTTTGAAACGTCCCATCGCTACATGGCCATACCGCACAAGAACAATCTAGATCTGGGCAGGGATCTGGCCTTGGGATTTGTGGCGCACGAGTTACCCGAGCGCTACGCGCAGGCGGAAGATATCTTCCGGCGCAAAGGTGCTTACGCTCACTTCAAGCAACTATTGGAGTCCGAGAGAGTTCTCGATAAGTGGTACAAGTTTGAGTCCGAGTCTGTCGAAAAAGCCCTAAGGGATTGGTGTGCGGAGAACGGCATCGAAATCATCGATTAAGGGGATAAATCATCGGATCAGACAGTTCCGTGAATAAGACACAGAAGGAGGGACTCATAATGACCAAAGCAATTTCCATACATCCGGCGGTCGACCAGGGCACGAAACCTGCGGCTGCAAACTTCGCTGGCGGTAAGCTAGTCTGCTACTGCCCTGACAAGAAGGTAGCTATAGCGATTGACGGGCAATGTGCCCATAACCACGTTTGCGGTTGCACCAAGTGCTGGAAGCCGTCTGGTGCGCTATTCTCGCAGGTAGCCGTGGTACCACGCGGCAAACTCAGGGTAACGGCAAATGAGGACAAATTAAAGGTTGTGGATCCGAGCGCGGTTATCAAACGATATGCCTGCAGAGAGTGCGGTGTGCATATGTACGGACGCGTCGATAACGAAAAGCATCCGTTCTTCGGGTTGGATTTCATCCATACTGAACTGTCGTCGGAGGAAGGCTGGGCGCCGCCGGAATTCGCGGCATTCGTCTCCTCTATTATTGAGTCCGGGGCCAATCCCGATGACATGAGCGCGGTCAGGGCTAGGCTGAAGGAGCTTGGCCTAGAGCCCTATGATTGCCTGTCCCCGGCGCTTATGGACACAATTGCAACGCATACTGCAAAAGCATCCGGCGTGCTCAGCCGCTGAGACGTCATTTGCAATCGCGTGGGATGGGCCGAGCGCAACGAGACTATCGATTCTAAACAGAGTCGCGCAACCGCAAAATTTTGCACATTGACTTTATGCAACAAATGAAATTCGAGGCCGGTCAAAAAGATCCCAGATGCGAGGCGCGCGAAGTTCGACGAGCGGAGGCGTACGTTATAGTACGTTGTAGGCGAGTCGGCCAAGCGCAACGAAGCAGGTGGGACTTTTTCAGCGGCCTAGTCCAGCCACATCAGCTTCGCCGGATTATCCTGCAACATCACCTTCACTTCTTCCGGCTTGATGCCGAAGCCCAGCAGGGCGCGGATAAAAACGCGCATGCCGTCGACGGCATCCATATGCAGCACCTGGCCAAAGTCGCTGCCGATAATGCAGCGGTCCGGACCGATCTCTTTGATGGTACGGATAGTTTCCATCGGATCGGCGATGGGCTGATATAAGCTCGGAATCATCGGCTGGCAGTAGGTGCCCACGTAAACGCCAAGGTCGCGCAGCTGTTTCATTTCGTCGAGCAGTAATTTGTTCAATTCGAGGAGCGGATGATCCAAAGTCGCGCGGCAACCGATCTCTTTGGCCATATGCGCCAGCGGCAGCAGCTCTTGAAAATCGGTGTGGCCGAAGCCGATGCCGACTTTTTTCTCGGCGGCCATTTCCATGATCTGCTTCACTTCGGGCAATACTTTCCCGTCTTCAGCGCACAGGCGTACCCCTTCATGATCCGGATGACCGGCGCTGCGCCAGAAACCATAGGACGTAAAAGACGGGAACCAAATCATTTTGAAGTTCGGATATTGCAGCCCCACGCGGACGTAATCGGGCCGCATACCGAAACACATGCCGACACCGCCGAAGACTTCGACGCGATGGCTGAGCTCGCCGCGGGCGATCATGTCGTCGATATGCCGCTGGGTCAGATAGGCCGACGTGGCGCTGATGTTCCAGTGGTCTTTGAACGCGATGGCGCGCATGCCGCATTTAGACGCCTCGATGGCGATCTGGATCATGTCCTGCGAGCGATGGACAAAATCGGGGAAGGCGTGGATATGACAATCGATAGCGCCGTCAAGCAACTCGTTCTCGATCCCCGGATAAATCTTCAGCATCTCCGGGTTGTCCTTCAGCATCTGATAAAAATAATCCTTGGCATTAAGCTCGCGCACCCGCGCCACGCTCAAAGTTCGGCCCACCATCAATTGTTCTGCGGCCGCAGCATCTGCAGCAAAATCACACATGGAATTTTTCCTCCCGTAAAAATTCGGTTACGCGTTCAAGGTTACGAGTTCAAAGTTGGGATACAAAAACAATCACATATCCCATTTTGACCCGAAACATTGAACTTTGAACATTAAACCTTGAACCGCCCTTGGCACCTAAGAGCGCCCCCAGGCTTCGAGAAACTTTCGCGCGTCCTCCACCACCGGCTCCGTCACCGGAACGTAAGGGATAACCATCCGTGTCGCTCCCGCTTCTTCGAAGGCCTTCATCTTCTCCTTAATTTCTTTAATGTCGCTCGCGGCAACCACCGGCAGCTTATCCATATATTCGTCCGTCAACGCCGCCATAGCAGCCTTGAAGCCGCCTTTCTGAAACGCCTCATGGATTGCGTTGACTTCGCTCTCGAAGCCCATGCCTCTCAACATATCGCTGTAATGATCGGCAATATTATAAAAGGTCAGCACCTGACGGAGCTTTGCGCGAGCCAAGTTCTTGTCGGGATTTAGCGAAACGCGACTCTTGGCGATGATCTCAATTTTGCTCGGATCACGGCCGGCTTCCAGCGCGCCTTCGCGTACCCGCGCGGCGATCTCCTTCACCTTCGCCGGCGTCGCCATGTTGATAAAAACACCGTCGGAAATTTTTCCCACGAGCTTGGTCATCTGGGGCCCAAGGCCGGCCAGATAGATCGGTAGATTTGGATGGCTCGGCTTCCACGACAATTGAAAGCGCTTGCCGGTCTGGTAAATTTCCCCCTCGTATTCGACCCGCTCTCCCGCAGCGACTTTCCGCACGATGTCGATATATTCGCGAGCGCGCTTCAGCGGTCGATCGAAGACGCCACCATGCCAACCGGCGATACTCTTATTGGCGACGCCGAGGCCCAGAAGCAATCTTCCTCCGGAAAGATCTTGCAAGGTTGCAGACTGGATACCCAACGTCACCGGGCTGCGGCCGTATATATGGTAGATAGCCGTACCCAATTTGATTTTCTTCGTCCGGCTCGCGACCGCCGAAAGCATCACGATGGGATCCGTGCTATTCGACTCCCCTTTCCAAAAGGCTCCAAAACCGACCTGTTCGGCCAATTCAATGAGACCCGGTACGTCCGCAGCCGGATAATGCGCCGCCGAGTTGATCTCAACGTCGTAGATCATGGTCCCTTCCCTTCTAACTATTTTGGATTTTGGATTTTCGATTCCGGATCAGAGCGACAATCCAACCTCATCCAAATCCTTTAACTCTGAACAATCTTCACGATTCCCCTTACCGCGAGTTCGTCGATAGTGGCCTGATCATATCCCATCGCTTTGAGAATGGCCGCCGTGTGCTCGCCGAGCAGGGGCGGCGGTGCTGATGGTTCTTTTGCCAGCCCATCGTAACGTACAGGACCTCCGACAAATTGCAACTTACCCGCTTGCGGGTGAGCCAACTCCTCGACCAGATCAAGATAGCGCACCTGTGGGTCCGCGAGAGCCTCCGCCACGTTATATAGAGGAACGACCGGAACGTCATTCGTTTCCAACTGCTTCAGCCATTCTTCCCGCGTTTGGGTTGCAAAGATTGGAGCCAGCTCCTTCTCGAGCGCCTCGTAATTTTGCCGCCGTGCGTCTCGCGTATTGAATCGTTGATCTTTCGTGAGATCCATACGACCAGTTGCCTTGAGTAATGCGAGCCAAAACTTTTCCGGCACCGAGCAATGAATCGCTATGGGGAACTTGTCTTTGCACACGAACGCGAATGCGTGGGCGTTTTTCACTCTAGCCATGCGGTTGGGAACGGAACCGGTCCTCATGTAACCGGCTGCCGTCTCACCAATAAAAGACAGCGTCGCCTGAAGCAGCGAGGTCTCGACTCTGCATCCGTCGCCTGACTTTTCCCGCCCCAGCAAAGCCCCGAGAATTCCGTAGCCCGCGGACAGACCCGTGACATAATCCGACACTGCCATTCCCATTACCTTGGGCTCATCCGGATCGGTCAGTAAACTCAACAGCCCGCTCGCTGCCTGACCCAATGTATCGAAGCCTGGTTTATTCACGTACGGCCCGCTCTGGCCGAAGGCAGAGATGGAGCAATAAACCAAGCGCGGATTAAGCACCCGCAGAGCCTCATAGCCCAGCCCCAAACGATCCGCGGTGCCGGGACGAAAATTTTCCACGAACACGTCCGCTCGTTTGAGCAGTTCGACACAGATTTCCTTGCCCTTCGCTGACTTCAAATCTAGAACGACACTTTTTTTGTTTCGGTTGAGATGGGCGAAGTTAAAACTAAAATAAGGATCGGGCGCAAAATAACGATACGGATCACCGTCCGGCGGCGATTCAATCTTGATCACACGCGCGCCGAGATCCGCCAACAAGGCGGCTGCATAGGGACCGGTGACAAAAGTCGAACATTCGACCACCGTAGTGTCTTTGAGGACGCTGAAAGGCATGCGTGTGTTCTGGGTTATCGAATACGGAGTTTCTAGCGCGGCGCCACCAGGATTTCGTCGCGCGGAAAATAGTCCATGATCTCCGCGCCGTTTTTCGTGACTACAAGCATGTTTTCCAATCTCGTGCCGCCCACGCGTGTCTCCCCTTCCCGGGATTCCACCGCTATGGTCATGCCTTCTTCGAAAACCTGCGGGTGATCGAAGGACCACAACCGATTGATAATGGGAATATCGTAACCCGTGCTGGTGCCAAGGCCGATGCCGTGGCCGATCTCGCTGGCGAGGATCTCGACTTCGCTTTTGTACCCCCACTTCGTCGCCGGCGGAAAATGCTTGGCCGCTTCGGCCGTCGTCTTGCCCGGTTTAATTTCACCGATGACGGCATCGATGCGCTCGCGCACCTGTGTATACCAGTCCTTCTCTTTGGCCGTCGGTTCCCGACCGACGATGAATGTCCGATACGTGCAACTACCGTATCCCATGTACGTGGCGCCGCAGTACGATCCGTAAACCAGATCGCCGACCTGGATGATCCGACTCGTCGCATGACAACCGCGGTCGAAGGTCATGGGCCCGGTACGCCATCCTCCCGGAACGGCGGCTTCCAGCCCTAACTCATAACCGGCCGCCGACCCGAGGGTCATCAAGTCAGTGTCTCTCATGCCGGGCTTCAAATTCTCCCATACGCGAAACCACACGCCGTCGACCATTGCAGCGCAGGTTTTGAGACAACTGATCTCGTCTTGATTTTTGATCATCCGGGCTTCCAGCATGAGACTGCGCGTGTCGACGATATTTTTCACGCCGGCATTGATTAACGCTTCCCGGGCGGTGCCGTCGAAACTCCCCAAACCCAGCTTCTCACCGAGCAGACCGCGCTTCTCAAGCTCGGCCTTAATTTCGCCGGCGAAGGCCTTCGCTTCTACGGCGCAGGCCTCCGGGCCGGGAGCTCCCGTCAGCCACGAGCGAGCGGGACGCCACTCTTTGATCCAGGGACATTGGTCGGGCATCTGGTGGTAATAGCCGTCGTGTTCGTACATCACCGGATCGTGCTCGGCGAAGAATAACACATAGCGGCACATGGGATAGGCGAAACCCTTGAGCGCCGTCAGATAGCGGATGTTATGGTGATTCGCTTCGAGGATCGTGGCGAGCCTGTGTTTGCGCATCAGCATCTGCATACGCTCTACGCGCAGCCGGCGCATGCGGTCAGGGTTAAGCCGTTCTTGCCAATCAGCTGTTTCAGGACCGAAGGTGAGCTTGGGTGAATATTGCACCATGGCGGCCTCCTAACTGAATCGATTCCTTCGTTACTCGGCGCGACTCTATATTGAACCCGTCGCCGCTTGCAACCGGAAGGCTCTAACTCCGTCGTTCTGATCGCTTGCATTATTTCAGCCCGCTGGATAGACAGCAACTGGACAGAGTAGTCGATGCAACGGCGTGGAAGAAGTACTGCGCGAACGGAGATGAAAATGGTAGAGAATTCTATGCGAGTGATCGATATCGATGGGCACGTGCGGGAAGCCGATGATCTATGGGAGCGTTATCTCGAGGCTCCCTTTCGCTCACGAGCACCCAAGATCGAACGAGTTCCCAACGGACAATTACTTTTTCTACTAGAAGGCAACCGTCACCATCGCAAGCCGGACGAATCTCCTTTCCGGATCAAGCCCGACGATTCGCCCGTCAATGAACATCGCGACTTGGCCACGGAGCCGCGCGAGAGGCTCAAGGACATGGAGCGCGACGGCATCGAACGAGGCATGTTGTTTCCCTCGGCGGCTCTCTATCTCCCCTCGGTCGAAGAAGAAGCCTACGCCGCCGCACTATGCCGCGCCTATAACAATTGGCTCTATGACTACTGCAGCGCCGATCGTGAGCGGCTTATGGGCGTCGGCGTGATTCCGGTTCAGAACATCGACTCGGCGGTGGCGGAAACCCGCCGCGCAATTCTTGATCTCAAATTCAAAGGCATCTTTGTTCGACCAAACCCCGTCAAAGGCCGCACACTGGACGATCCTTATTACGACCCGCTCTATAGAACAGTACAAGACCTGGGTGTTCCCCTGATGGTCCACGAAGGCTCCGGCGCCTATCTTCCAACCGCCGGCGCTGACCGCTTTCCCGGCCAGTGGTTTTTTACCCACACGGTTTCCCATCCCTTCGAACAGATGCTCGCCAGCTTGAGCTTGATCTGCAAAGGGGTATTGGAAAAATTTCCCCGACTTCAAGTTGTCTTTCTCGAATCCGGCGCCGGCTGGCTGCCCTACTGGCTCTGGCGCATGGATGAGCACCACGAGATCCTTCCCTTCCAGGTGCCGTGGTTGAAGATGAAACCGAGCGACTATTTTCGCCGGCAATGTTACATCTCCTGCGAGCCGGAAGAGGAACGTTTAGGAGAAGCCGTAAAAGCCATCGGTGCTGACCGCGTTTTGTTTGCGTCGGATTACCCGCATTGGGACGCAAAACTCTCCGGCTCGCCGCAAATGATCATGGGCCGCACGGACCTGGACAAAGAAGCTAAAAGAAAAATCATGGGTGAGAATGCCGCCAGACTGCTACGGCTCGATTAATTAAATTCAGTCGCGTTTCGAGTCCTGTGTCTCGCATTTTTCTGATCGACCTGAAACCTGAAACCGCGAAGCCCTTCGTTCGCCTGTTGACACGTAGTGTCCCTTTCTCGTATCTCTGCCCGTAGTTAACACCCTAACGATATAGGAGAATTCGCAGATGGCTGAAACACCCAAACTCGTCTCGTCCATGGGCAAGGCCGAGCTCGATCGGATTTTCGTCCGTGGCTACGATCTCAACGAACAACTGTTGGGCAAGATCACGTTTGCCCAGATGCTCTACTTGATGCTCGTGGGCCGCATGCCCACCGCAGAAGAAGGCCGGATGATCGACACGATGCTGATCGTGCTCGTCGATCACGGTATGACCACCGGCGCGTTGGCGGCGCGCATGACGTACCATTCCGCTCCGGAAGCCCTCCAGGGCGCCGTAGCCGCGGCCATTCTCGGCGCCGGCAGCGTCCATCTCGGCTCGTCGGAATATTGCGCCAAGATGTTGAACGACGCTCTACCGCTGGATTCCAAAGAAAGCGATCTCGACACTGTCGCCAAGAACACCGTCGAAAAACGGCTCGCCAATAACCAGCTTATCCCTGGCATCGGTCACGGCATTCACACCCAGGGAGATCCTCGGGCGGAGAAGCTCTTTCAAGTGGCTCAGGAGACGAAAGTCTACGGCCGCTACTGCGATCTCCTGCGTAAGATCGGCAAGCTTGCGAAAGAGCGGGTCGAGCGGCGGTTGCCCGTCAACGTCACCGGGGCTATCGGAGCGATTTCCATGGACATGGGCTTGCCCTGGCAGATGTCCAAGTCGTTCGCCATACTGGGCCGCGCCCTGGGCGGCATCGCCCACGTTGGCGAAGAAGTTCGCCGTCCCATCGCCCGCGGCATTTCAAATCTGATTCGCGACAATTTGCAATACGAGCCGGAGAAGTAATTGGATCTCTAAGCAACTCGCGTTCGGCATAATGGAGCCGAAGCATTGGACGAATCAGTAATCGCAACCGAAGGAGATCACATGGATTCGAAAATGCGCGTGGTTGTTTTTATTATTTCGCTGTTTGTTCTTTTCGGACTCGGTTCTGCCGTCAGCGCCCAATTGCGTAAGCTAAACATAGCCTATACCGCCACCAGTCCTTACCAGGCGCCGCTCATTATCGCGAGGGAAGCGGGTCTTTTCAAAAAGTATGGCTTGGATATCGCGCCGATCCTGACGCCGGGTGGCTCGCTTGGATTTCAGGCGATGATGGGCGGCGATGTATCAATGGTTTTAGCCGATGGATCGGCTGCTGTAACCAGCAGCCTCGCCGGCGCGGATATTGTCATCGTCGCGAGTTTCCTTAACACCTTTCCATACAGCCTCATTTCTTTGCCTGAAATCAAGAAGGTCGATCAACTGGTCGGCGGCAAGGTAGCCATCAGCCGCTTTGGTAGCGCAACCGATCTTAGCGTACGGATGGCACTGACGAAGGTGGGCCTAGCGGAAAAGGATGTTCTCTTGCTGCAGATCGGAACTCAGACCGCTCGAGTCGCCGCTTTGCAGTCTAAGAACGTTCAAGCAACTATCATCACACCGCCGTTCACATTGACGGCGCGTAAAATGGGATACAACACGTTGATCGATATGGCTCAACTTAACATCCCCTTTGAACTAACGGCGCTCTTAACGACACGAGCTTTCATCAAATCGCAACGTGAAGTGGTGGCATCCGTGATCGCGGCTCTGGCCGAAGCGATTCATTTTTACAAGACAGAGAAGGAACCCAGCATCAAGATTTTGAGTAAATATCTTCAAACCAACGACCGCGAGGCTCTGGAGGAGACGTACCGTGAAATAGCCCTCAAGGTGGTGCCCGAGAAGCCCTACCCGACGCTTCCTGGTATTCAAACCATCCTCAATGAGCTGGGCATAAAAAATCCCAAGGCAAAAGCCTCAAAACCGGAAGAGTTCGTCGACTCCAGCTTTGTGAAGAAGCTGGACGACGAGAAATTCTTTGAGCGGCTTTATAGACGATGAACCTGCGTCCCGTCGTTTTCATATTCTAAGGAGATACGTCATGCTTAGTCCAATTCGCATCGATAACCGAATCAATGGCTTTCTCGGCAAGCCCGCCGGCACCGGCAAACGGCCCGCGGTCATTCATCTTCACGAGCGCTACGGGATCGTTCAGCACACGACGGACTTGGGCCAGAAGTTTGTCGACGCTGGCTATGTGACCATTGTGCCGGATCTTTTCTCCCGCTTCACGGGAGATCGTGAAGCCTTGGCCCGCGGCGATACTCGCTCCGAGCTGAGCGATGAGGAAGTATTCTTAGATATCGACTTGGTCGTCGCCTATTTGCGCACATTGCCGGATGTGGATGGCAACAAACTCGCTATGGCGGGCGTCTGCCAAACCGGTCGCCAACCGTTACTCGTCTCGGCACGAAGAGATTATCTTGCTGCCGCCGTCGTCTTGTACGGCGCAGTTTACAACGACGACTGGAAATCCCATCCTCTTCGCCCGGAACCCATCGACAAGCTATTGCAGCAAATATCCTGTCCGATGATCGGAATATTCGGCGAGATGGATAACCTGGTGCCTCTCGATAACGTCTTGCGCATGACCAACGTATTGGCGTCGGCCAAAAAGAGCTTCGACATCCGTATTTACCCGGATGCGCCCCACGGCTTTCTCAACGATACGATGCCTGGGCGATTTCGTCCTACTCAAACTCAAGCCGCCTGGAGGCAAATCACGTCATTCTTAAAATCCGCCTTCAACGGGGAATGGAACAAAGAGCGCGCCATTTGGCGCTTCGAGAGCGATACCTCTATCCAGTATGACTTCACCAAGAACAAACGTTGGGAGTAGTCTGCGCTTTGCGCAGAATTGCAAATTGGAAATCGCAAATCTCATATCTCAAATCGGGATTCTTTAATCTGTGATCTGAGATTTGAAATTTGCAATCGCGAAGCGCCGCGATTCGCGTGCCCTTGACAGCGAGCTCCGGGGGCGAATAGATTTGGCTTCACTACGATAGGAGGACGTTACGCCTCAACAAGATACCTCCTTAGAGGCTGTGTCCGTTGACGAATCAAAGCCTCTGCCCACTTACACGCTGACCACGCGAGTTCGGGACGTCGCAGCCAATTGGCTGGGCGTGCTCGGAATCGTCGCTTTCTTTCTCGCCTGGGAACTCGCCACCCGCTTGGAAATCCTCAACCCGTTTTACTTTCCGCCATTCACTAAAATCCTCGCAAAAGGCTTCGAACTTTTTGCCAACGGCAGCATCTGGCAGCACATGTGGTTCAGCCTGACAAATTTTTCCGTCGGCTTCGTGATTGCCGTGGTGCTGGGGGTCATCGCCGGTGTTCCCATGGGCTGGTACAGGAACATCAGTAAGACTTTCGATCCACTGCTCTCCGGGATCTACGCTACGCCGCTTATTGCGTTGCTCCCTTTGATTATCATGCTCTTCGGCCTCGGACCGTTATCAAAGATCATCATGACCGTCTTGGCGGCAGTTTTTCCTATCTTAATCAACACCATGACCGGGATCGCCAACACGGACCACCGCCTCATCACAATGGCGCGCGCTTTCGGCGCTAAAGACAGCACGATTTTTCTCAAAGTGTCGGTCCCCGGCTCCCTTCCTTACATCGTCGCCGGAATGCGCGTGGCCTTGGGACGAGCGCTGGTTTATATCGTTGTTGCCGAGCAATACGGCGCAGCCATGGGGTTGGGTTATTTAAGCTCCGTCGCTGCGCAGCGTTTTCAGATGGCCGCCATGTTCGTCCCCATTGTCATCATCGCGTGTCTCGGCGCCGGATTGAATGAATTGCTAAAATTGGTAGAGAACCGATTGGAGAAGTGGAAGCCACCGAAGTGAAAAAGATTCGGAGGACAAGCATGAAGCTGCCAAAGCGTATCATCTATTTACTACCGGTTCTGGCTGCCATGTTACTTCTAGGTACGGCCGATGGCGTTTACGCTCAAGGTGTGAAGATGACCGTCGGCCAGACAGGCACCAATCCGGGGACTGCCCTCTATTTCATCGCGGAAAAGGAAAACCTGTTCGCCAAGCATGGACTCAATGTGAACATCGTCAAAACCAATACCGCGGCCGCCGTGCAAGCCATGCTCGGCGGGAGCATGCAAATGTCCACGGGATCAGGCGCGGCAGCCTTTGTAACGGCAACCCTTGAAGGGGCGCCGCCTTTTGTATTGGTTGGCTCGTGGGTAAATGTTTTTCCGTACAAAGTCATGACCCAGAAGGATATTACGAAAGTCGAAGACCTCAAAGGAAAGACCGGTCATGTCGGAGCCCCCTTTGGGACCATACCCGACACGGCTTTGAGATTCGCGTTGACTCGCCTGAAATTGGATCCGGAAAAAGACGTAAAACTCGTCCAGATTGCCAACGCTGACCCTGCGATTATCATCGCTTCAATGGAGAAAGGAGACGTCCAGTTCGGTCCCCTTGCACCTCCCTTAGACCGCATCGCCGAGAAGAAGGGATTTCGGACCCTGATTTCATTGCCTGAGCTTGGAATCCCTTGGCAGCAGAACGGCGAATGGCTTCAACGGTCTTATCTTCAGAGCAATCGTGATAACGTTGTTCGTTATATGCGGGCAATCGCTGACGCCATGAAAGTCTACTTTGAACAGAGGGAAAAAACCGTAAACTATTTGACTGAATTTCTGGGCGTCGATCGCGACGACGTAGATTATTCCTATCAGCTATTTGCCAAATGGGCCGACAAAAACGCCAGACCTAAGGTCGAAACCCTGCGTACGACCCTGGATGCGATCAAGAAAAATACGCCCAAGGCCGCGTCCGCGGATCCTGCGTCGTTTATCGATACCAGCATCGTGGATCAACTGATCAAGGAAGGCTACTTCAAGTAGACCCCTTCGAAGATGAGCTACATCGAGGATAGAAGATAGAAGATGGAGGATAGCCGTTTTCACTTTCCACCCTCCATCCTCGTTATTGATAGATTGGTTTGACCCTAGTCCGGTGCGATGCTAGCATCCGCAAAGTTCGACGACTGAAGGAGAAATGTTTCAGTGAAAATCTATAACTTTGACTTGCTCGCCTATCCCCATGTGCCAACGGAAGCGCCGCGCACACCCGTGCCTAGTAGCTACTTCGATCCACTCAAAGGCGCCGCGAACTACAAAGAACATCTGGAGGAAATGGCCTACTGCGAGGAGTTAGGTTTCGATGGCATAGTTTTCAACGAGCACCATTATAGCGCCTATGGGACGATGCCCTCACCGAATCTTATTGCGGCCGCACTGAGTCAGAAGACAAGCCGCATCAAAATCGGTGTTCTTGGAAACATCCTGCCTTTGCGCAATCACCCCGTTCGGGTCGCCGAAGAATATGCGATGATCGATTGTCTCTCCAACGGCCGCCTCATTGCCGGTTTCGTGCGCGGTATACCGCCGGAGTATATCTGGTACGGCGTGAATCCGGAAGAATCCCGCGGTCGTTTCGAAGAAGCCTACGACCTCATTATGACCGCATGGAGCCAACCGGTCTGGAGTCACGAGGGAAAGTTCTTCCAGCTCAAAGACTGCGCGATCTGGCCGCGCCCGTTGCAGCAACCCCATCCACCGATCTGGATCGCGGCACGCAGCGCCGAGTCCATTGAATGGTGCGTGAAGCGTCACCTGCCGACGGCTCAAGTCTACCAGACAACAGGCCAAATCGAGGACACTTTCGGTTACTACCGGAAAGTCGCCCAAGACGAAGGTTGGGAGGCCACTCCCGATGATTTTATTCTCTGCCGTCATATCTACGTCGATGAGTCCGATAAAAAGGCGCAAGAAGTCGCCGAGCCGGCGATGCGCTATTTTTTCACTGTCTTTAATCGCGGCTTCAACGAAGCGGTGAATAAGGGCGCCGTCGACCAGCGGCTCATGGCAGCCTTGACCACGGAGCGTTCGTTCAACTATTTCCGCGAAGGCAACCGAGAGCGGCGCGATTTTTCCAAGCTCGATTGGGATGGCCTGATCAGCACCGGTTATGTGATCGCCGGTGACCCGGACAACGTCGCCCGGCGGATCAACGCGCAAATGAAACAAATCGGCGCCAATCACTTCATGGGTATGTTCCACATCGGCAATCTTCACCACGACAAAGTCATCTCCTCACTGAATCTCTTCAAGAAAGAGATCATGCCCAGACTTCATTAGTCGAGAGACGAGAGACAACATCTAACAGGTCAATGCAGGAGTCCTGATTCAAACTCACTTGCCTCTCCCATTCTGACCCGAAGCTCCTGATGGGCACTTGCTACTGGAACCATGAACCCCAACCCAGCGAGACCTATCTCTGTCTGGACGGGAAAAGCCAGGTCTGCGCGCGCTGCTGTGTCGAACAATGTGCCGTGGATACTCCTGCATGGTTCGATAAATGTGCCGAGGCCGGCCATCCGACCTGGCCGGCAGTTAAGACGCGTCGAACCGTCGCGGCAAAGCTGGTCTGCCTCGAATCCTACTGGAATCGCGAGTTATTCAAAGCGATCTCGGTTAAAGGTTTTTTCGAATCCCTCGCCACTTTGATTCGCCCGCGGCTACAGCTCGCGCACCGCTTCGTGGAATCGGAGCGCGGCCTCGCTTACTATACGCAGCACCCGGAAGGCTTACTTTGGAAACTGCCGGAATCCTGGGATACGCCGATCTACTATCTCGCTTTTCACGGCGAGCCCGGAGCCGTTAAATCCGTCCTGGACCGCATCGGCGCGGAGACATTGCTGGAAGCTTTTCGCGGCTACGGCAAATGCGGTTATAGTAATCTCGTTTACTTCGCAGCCTGTAACGTTTTGTCTGGCACCGAAGGAGAACAATTCGCACGAGATTTTTTAGCGGCTTCCGGCTGCCGCGCCGTCATCGGCTACACAACCAACGTGGATTGGATGGATAGTTTGGTCACCGACATGCTTTTCTTACAGCGGTTCTACACGAATCCAGAGCCTTGGAAGAATATCGGCGGCATTTTCAATTCGGTGAAAGAAGACTACCGGCCAGCGTTAAGTTTGGGCTACACGATGTTCGAAGCCGAAGACATAGAACCCTACCCATATGAGAAAGCGCCGGCTGGACTTTAGGCAATGAGCAATCGTGGTATATAGTCTAAAGACCTATGAGTAAGCGACTTGTCACGAAAACCACCCCGAGCCGACTATTGAGCCGGCGCCAGGCGCTCGCGCTCTTGGGCACCGGGACGGCAGCGATATTTTTAGGCTGCCGACGAATGAAGAGGAGATCGGGGAAGCCGACTACAGCGTTGGCTTCGCTCGCGACCGCCCATGCCGCGGTCATCCCCTTCTGCGTGGTGCGCCCCGAACAGACTGAGGGACCCTACTTTATCGACGAGAAGCTCAACCGCTCCGACATTCGTTCTAATCCTTCGGACAGTTCGGTGCAGCCAGGCGTGCCTTTACGTTTAGCGTTCCACGTTTCCAAGGTCAGCGGCAGCTCTTGCAGCCCTTTGAGCGGCGCCTTCGTCGATGTTTGGCACTGCGATGCCCTCGGTGTTTATTCCGATGTGCGCGACGTGAATGCCGGATTCGATACCCGAGGGAAAAAGTTTCTGCGCGGCTATCAAGCGACGGATGCGAACGGTATTGCCGAATTCCTGACGATCTATCCCGGCTGGTACGAGGGCCGAACCGTTCACATCCACTTCAAAATTCGCACCGATCCCGCGTCCCGGAGCGCCCATGAATTCATTTCGCAGCTTTACTTTGATGAATCCATCACCGACCAAGTTCACAAGCAGGCCCCATACAACGGCAAGGGATACCGTAGCACGACTAACGACAAGGATTTCATCTTCCGCCAGGGAGGAAAGCAACTGATTCCAACGTTGACCAAAGATGGGCATGGTTATGCAGCGAAATTCGAAATCGGACTTCAGATTACATGATTTCAATCCGCCCGCCCAAGGTTAACCGCTTTGAGCAACAGGCGGCAGTTTCCATTTTATTGGACACAATATCCCGACAGAGAGTTTTATGGTCGTTGATTTTGAACACCACTACATTCCCGTAGAGTTAGCGCGACGAATGGGAATCAATACCGGAACTCGAACCATCGTCGAAGAGGATGGTGTTCCCAAGGCGAATGTTCACGGTCAACTGTTTGATCTTGATGCCCAGATTAGGGCTATGGACCGGGCCGGCATCGACGTCGCGGTGCAGACCTGCATTCTGGGATGGGACGCGCCGCTGGAGAACTGCCGGCTGCTCAATCACTGCACGGCGAAGATTCAAAAGCAGTATACGGGTCGCTTCGTCGGCTTGGCCCACGTTCCCCCGCTTGAGGGCGAGCCCGCGTTGAAAGAGCTGGAGCGAGCGGTTGGCGATCTCCAACTCAACGGCGTAACGATCTCTTCTCAGTCGCGCGGCTTGTCGTTGGACGCGGCGGCGTTCAGGCCCTTTTACGATGTTGTGACAAGACTGCAAATTCCAATCTTCGTCCATCCGGCCTTGGCGCCCAAAGGATACGATTTGTTGCAAGACTATCAACTCTCGGTCATCCTCACCCGCGAATTCGATCTCGGCGTGGCGGTGACTCGATTGATCGCCGGCGGCGTCTTGGAGCGCTATCCTGAGCTTGAGTTTGTGATCGCTCACTTTGGCGGCGGACTGGCGGGCTACAAAGAAAGAATCGCACGGTCGTCTTATCGCTTCAAATTGCCGAGATCCTTCGGCGATTATTTCGAACGACTGTACTTCGACATGGCCGGCTTTGAAGGCAGCCCCATCGCGCTGCGCTGCGCGATGGAAGGCATCCGGCCCGAGCGCATGGTCTTCGCCACCGATTATCCCCAGAACTTCAACAATGACGATCCGAAGACCGGCAAAAACGTCGATGGGATTCGTGAATATATCGCAGAAATTCAAAGTCTGCCGCTGGATGCGCGAGTGAAGAACGATATGCTGGGTGGCACAGCGGCCAGATTATTGAAGATCGGAGTGTGACCCGGCTCACTGTCTTAGATGGATACATAGGAGAGTCACGATGCTTAGAATAAAAGGAGCAACAAAGGACAACGCTCCGGAGGAGGTCCGGAAGGTTTTCGAAGAGCAAGAGAATCAGTACGGCTCGATCCTGAACACCGCAAAGGTTTACGGGCTCAGGCCGACGATTCAAAAAGGTGTTCAGGCCCTTCAAGCGGGAATTCTAGCGTCGGGGCTGATCAGCGGCGACCTCAGACATCTCCTTTGTATGAAAGCAGCCAGCATCAACGGCTGCCCATATTGAATTGACATTAACGCATCCAGTGGGATGCAAAAAGGCGCGTCGGCGGAAAAAGTCGAAGCGGCGTTGGGAGATTACCGCAAGAGCCCGCTCTTTTCTCCGCTCGAAAAACTGGCGTTGGAGCTTTGCGAACGGATGACGTACACAAACAAGCGGGTCACCGATCGCTTCTTCAACCGGCTCAAGCGGCATTTTACCGAGGAAGAGTTGGTGGAGCTCGCTGCGATCATCGCTCTGGAAAACTTCCGGAGCAAGTTCAATCCCGTTTTTGCAGTCGAGTCCCAGGGGTTCTGCCCGTTGCCGGCCGTGCGGCAGGTCGCTCAGGATGCGGCCCGTCGCTTCCACGAATAGGCTCGCCCTTGGGTTTCTTCCGGTATAGAGAAGGAATCCATCGCGGAGGTCCCCTATGAAGAATTCTAAATCCGTTGCGATTTTTCTGATTGCCGCGTGGACAATTGGGCTAGCGACCTCCGTCGCCTGGACGGCCGCGAGTCCGACCAAAGTTACCATTCACGTGCCCTCGAAGAGCCTGGCGATCATGCCGTACTATTTCGGCAAGGACAAAGGCTTCTTTGCGCCGGAGCTGGTGGAGCCGCAGCTCGTCATGATGTCTCCGCCTACGGCCATCGCTGCTCTGATCGCGGGCGAACTGGATTTTTCTTCGACCACAGGAGCCGCGACTTCTGCGATCATGCGCGGTCTTCCGCTCAGAAGATACTTCTACGTCCAGGCCGAACCGGCCCACGTGCTGCTAGCGCAGCCTGAGATCAAATCGATCCAGGACCTAAACGGGAAAACCATCGGGGTCACCGCGTTGACGGACGCCGTGGGTATGTCAACGACGATGATTTTAAAAGGCAATAACATCGATACCTCGCGCACCACTCAGCTTGCGATGGGCGTGACCGATAACGCGATCAGGGCGTTGACAACTAGGAAAATCGCAGCGACTCTCTTGGCGCCGCCGTATGCGGAAGAGCTTGAAGCCAAGGGTTACAACAAACTAGCCGAAGCGAGAGCCTACGCGCCGCTCAGCTTTATTGGTCTCGTGAGCTCCACCGAAACCGTCAAAAAGAGTCCTCTCAAAGTGCAGGCGATGATCGCGGGCCTATACCGGACCATGATTTACATCCACAATCCCGTCCACCGCAGCGAAGTGATTCAATACATCGCCCGCTATCACAATATCGATCTGGCGCTCGCGGAAAAAGCCTTTGCGACGCAGATGCAATCATACAGTAAAGACGGCACGAAGCCACGGAAAGCGGTGGAGCGGGAAATCGAGATCTATCGCGAGATCTTGAAAATTGCCAAGACATTCACGCCGGATGATTTGGAAGATATGAGCCTATTGAAGAAAGTGCAGGACGGAGCGGTAGCGCAGAGAAAATAATGTATCCGGCTGGACAAATTTTCACCTGATAACTAGATACGCTTGCCCTTCCCGCGGCTCCTAAGTTCCCATACGAACACGATCCCTCACCGTAAGACTTTGTCCGTTTACGTCAGTGTGAAATTCCTTCGACTTCCTTCTTTCTCCCAAAACTTGCGTTCGCTGCGGTGGCATATGCATTGCCTCTCCGCAGCGGTTGCCATGAGAGTTTTGCGGAACGGCGGACAATTTAGCCATAGACGCGGTCGGTTCTATTTTGCGACGAGCCTCGGCTTGTTGGTTATAGTTATGCCGGCGATCGTCGTGTCCGATAGCTTTGGTCTGCAAGCTCTCAGTTTTTTCGGAGCGGCAAGTTCGTTGATCGTGTTCAAGACGAGCTTTCGACGCTGGGCGCGCTGGTTGCTGGGACGGAAAGTAACATGCGCGGTCGCCGAGACCTTAAAGTCCCTTCCCGACGATTACATCGTGCTCAACGATATCGTCTTGCCCGACAGCAAGGCCAACGTCGATTATTTGCTGATCGGTCCCAACGGTATTTTTTCGATCGAGACCAAGAACTATTCGGGCTTTGTAAAGTGCGAAGAAGACGAGTGGCTTATCAACGGGCGGCGGATCCGGAGCCTCAGCAAGCAAGCCAAGCGCAACGCGATTGCCGTGCGCGGTTGCATCGCCCAGTCGTTCAACGGGTCACAAACAGGAATACCTTATGTTGCTCCGCTGCTGGTATTTGTCGGTTCTCGAACAAAGCTCAAGCTCTTCAAGCCTGCCGTGCCCGTGCTTAGATTGGGCGAGCTCGTAGAGTTTATTCGCCATCGCGAGACTAAGCGGTCTATCACCCAGGATGAAAAACGCGCCCTGGTTCCTCATCTACAGTTGCTCCAGCGCAACTTCGCTTATCTTTCCGACCTGTCGGCCACCGAAGCAGAGACCCTGGACAAAGCCGGTTGAAATCAGTTGTCGATCACGTAATCCAATAACTCTATTCGCAATTCCCGCGTCTGCGGCCCGCGCAGAGACTGACAGATTTTTTTCTTGACTCGAATGATGCACATCGACTAGCTTCGCTTGGAGCGGTGGTGCCTGGTTATCCACATCATGTGACCCAAACGGAAGTGGGTTTACCTCTTATTGATAGCCACAACGATCGTAACGCATCTCGCGAAAAGGTCGTGACGAGTTTCGCCCCCTTCGCTCCAAAATTCTAGCGCGCGCCGATGATGACGCTGCATACAGCTCATCGCGCTTCCGAAGTCCAGGAAGGAAACGTCGGATGTTCCAGCTTATCAATGGGTGTATAGAATGCGCAGAATGTCGGAATGAGATTCTTTATACCGACGAATTCAATTGCGCTTACTGCGGCGTCAGTCTGTGTGACAATTGCCTAATTGACCACGAAGATGAATGCTGTCTCTCGCTGAGGCCGCGCTCTTAACAGCGCAGGCGCGGGGAAGCTCGCATGCCAAGAATTAATTTCCTAAGGGAAAGCGAGACTTAAGGATTCTGGCCGCTTTTTCCGGCGTCGTAGCCTTGTTCGTAGCCGCGCTTTTTGCCTTCCTCGTAACGCTCTTTTTCAAGCTCCTTCTGAGCCTCCTGATAGCCCCGGGAGTATCCTTCGGAGTATCCGCGATCGTACGTGTTTCCGGAAGCCGAAGCGGGCGGTGGCGGGGGTGGCGCAGAATAATAATTGTTATAGGTATAGGGGGGCGGATAGGTGTAAGGGGAGTAACCATAGCTCGGCGGATAATAATAGCCATAGGAGGCGGGGTAAAATAAGGGCGGCGGAACCAAGACTCGATTCAGGAAGACTCCGGTCGCCACGCCGCCAAAGAATCCGGCGGCTACAGCCCCAGGAAAGAAGGGTCGGCCGAAAACGACTCTCCTCGGCCCCCACCCCCCCCAGGCGAAAGAAATGCTGGGGGCAGTAATCAGGGCGATCAGGGCGGTCAGTGCAATGATTCTGATAGCTTTCATGACTTTCTCCAACCAACGAAACTCGGGCCTCGCTACAGCGAAGTCCTCTACTATTTTTCATCATATCTTTTCGTCAAAGGCAAGACAACGGGCCCGTATCTAATGTTCATTGAAAAATGATTGAAAGATGAGTGTGGGAACCAAGTGGCCGTTTCGGATTGCCTCTTTGCTGCTCGCCTTTGGTTCAAAGCTCAATACCGCGCTCGGTTGGTTGGGTTCCGGGATATTCTTCTTGGCGCTCGCCTGTCGCGGTTTGTCGTTTCGACGCAAGAAATCGCTAAACGACTCTGAAAGCGCAGCAAAGAAGTAGTCTAAGTTTACCGTTTGTAGGGTTCGTTTCCCCAGATTTCTTTGAGAAACCCGCTTTTTTTTGAGGTCGATGACGAAACGGTTGTCGTAAAACTCTTCCGGTTTTTTCTCACGGGTGTTCCGGTCTCGCGGGCGAGATCCACTGCTTCCGCCACTTAAGGAAAGACATTCTCACCAAGAAATTCACGAAGGCCAAGAAAGGTCGGATATTTTTGATCATAAACTTCGTGCTCTTCGTGCCCTTAGGAGTGATACTTGTTTTTCTTATTTGGTTACGGCCAGCGGCGCTAGGATTTTCATGGCCATTGCACTAAAACAATTTCACCGTCTCGTTGGCCGCTTCGAGGTTTATCTCCCGGTCAACCAAAAACCAGCGCGATAATTTGCAAAGTTGACCTCGCGGTTAGACTCTGATAGGCAGATGCCAACGTGAGAACAAGGATTGCCGTCCTTCTTTCGTTTCTTTTCTTATTTTCCGGCGCGCTGTTAGCAGACTGTTTCCTGGCGCACGCCGACCTCGACGATCGCGCGGAAGAAGAAGCCAGTGCCATCGATGATTTCGCTATCTCCTTGAGGTCTAACCATTCGAAGCGCTTTCGAAACCCTCAGCTGAGAAGCGAGTTGTCGCTGAAGCCGCTGCGCATCCTTCGCGCGTTGGCGGAACAATTGCTTTCCGCCGGCAGAGTAAAAAATCTCTTCGGATTCTCGCAACAAGATCTCTATAGACTTCAAGAGGTCTATCGCCTCTAAGAATCCTTCCCTAGTTTTGTCCCTTATCTTGTGGGTCTGATCCCGTTCTAGATTGGTCCATGTAGAAATCTCGCCAGCCGACCATCTGGGCGATTCATGAAGCGCACCGAAAGCCCGGGGCTTCACACTGCCCGATAGAACAAAAGCTCACAAGAGAGACTCCGGTGGTGTGGACAGCTAAAGGAGGCTCCAATGAACAGCGTGAGAACCACTTTTCTGATGACGTTTTTAACGGTGAACTTGGTCGGAGCCGGGAGGGCACTGGATGGTGAAGACGGCGCGCTGATCGCTTTCACCTTTGCTTCAGCCATGCACGGCATCGGCTACTGGTTTGGTGACAAGATCGTTTTGCTCATGCGCGGCGCAAGAGAAATCCGGCGCGATGAGGCTCCGCGCCTCTACCGCATCGCCCAGGAGGTAACGCACCAAGCACAGATGCCGATGCCCAACCTCTATTTGCTCCCCCAAAAGAGCCCGACTGTCTTTGCAACAGGCAGAGATCCTACACATGCCGCTGTGGCCGTTACGGAAGACATTTACCGTCTAGATGACGCCAAGCTTTTTAGTGTGCTGTTCCGTGAACTGTCCCAGATCAAGAGCGGCGATAGGCTTATCGCCGCTATCGCAGCAAGTGCGACCGGCGCAGTTTCTGTGCTGGCCAACATCGGCAAATAAGGGTGATGCGTGACGATGTTATTTATTGACTATTGAGTGACGAACGAGCCGATGAAGGAGAGCACAATGAGCAGGAAGGAAAATCTATGACATCAGACCGGCTATTTTTGTGGATCGTCTTTAATATTTTTGTGCTGGGAATGCTGGCCATCGATCTCGGAGTGTTTCACCGCAAAGCTCACGCCGTTGCCCCGCGGGAAGCCACAACCTGGTGTTTTGTCTGGATTACGCTGGGGCTGCTATTCAATGCCGGGATCTATCTGTGGTTGGGATCGGAACCCGCGCTCGAGTTTTTCGCCGGCTATCTCATTGAGTACTCCCTAAGTGTCGATAACATATTCGTCTCATCCTCATATTATCCTATTTTGCTGTCCCGGGGGCCTACCAGCACCGAGTTCTCTTCTGGGGCATCCTGGGAGCTTTGGTTATGCGCGGAATCTTTATTGGGACTGGCGCCTTGCTCTTACAACACTTCCATTGGGTGATATACATCTTCGGCGCTTTCCTTGTTTTCACCGGCATAAAGATGTTTACGCAAGATGAGACCGCCGTTCATCCGGAGAATAACCCGGTGATCAAAGCGCTACGGCGATTCATGCCGCTCTCTTCTCGATACGAAGGTCAATGTTTTTTTGTAAAGCTTGACGGAAGATGGGCGGCCACTCCGTTGTTCGTGGTTCTATTGGTGGTTGAGAGCACGGATCTCATTTTTGCCGTGGACTCGGTGCCCGCCATCTTTGCCGTAAGCGGCGACCCTTTTATTGTTTATACCTCGAACGTATTCGCGATCCTGGGTCTTCGATCCCTTTACTTTTTGTTAGCGGGCGTTATGGATCTTTTCGTTTATCTCCGCCACGGGTTGGGCTTTGTACTTGGGTTCGTAGGGATCAAGATGCTGCTCGTCGATATTTACAAGATCCCTATTGGCGCGTCGTTAGGAGTGGTGGTGGGAATATTAGCGCTTTCGATCGTGGCGTCTCTCGCCGTCCGATCAGGAGTGACCGACTCATGGCGCGCTTTCCGGTTTTCTTTCAATACGTCATCCGCCGGGTCCAATCAGTTCTGGATATGGTTTGCCATCGTCGGCGCGGTTCTAGCGATAATTATATCGGTACAGCCCGGCTTCCCGTTGACAGCTTTTTTGGGACGTCAGGAATAGATCTCGGTTTGAGAAACAACTGTTTCTTCTACCGATTCGTAGGAGCGAGCGCCCCATGGAAATCCGAGAAAAGCGGCCGCCGTGCTTCCGGCCTACGCTCCTGTCATTCTCCATACGCGATTCTGCTGAAAAACCCTAGGAATGCTTCGACCAGGCTCAGCATGAACGGAAAATCTCGAATGATTTCAACCTCTCCTCCGTTCGTCCTGAGGCTCTCGAAGGATGAACGGAGAGTTCTTCAGCAGAATCATACGCTGAGCAGATAGGGTAAGTTGCCAGCATAGACCATGTGGCAACAGAGGTGCCGAAGCGATTGATGCTAATCAACAGAAGCTTGCGCTTCGACGTCATTGGCGCTTTTGGATGGACGGCAATCACGTAGGGGGAGGGCGGTCGCCCGTTCCTAGCTCTCGCTGCATTAACACGGTGTCAACCCAGCGCCCAAATTTAAAGCCAACCGAGCGAAAGGTTCCAATAAGGCGGAACCCCA
>WNFO01000619.1_pt1 | contig 25915 bp, 21 predicted proteins | sample 5400251 | NCBI WGS metagenome assembly WNFO01 (sample SAMN13153354, study PRJNA577476) | soil metagenome | isolation source: 100 cm saprolite under Madrone tree | place: USA:California | collected 2016-06-14
CGAAGGACGCCGCCTGGTGCGAGAGAAAGGGGCCATGGAGGCCGTGCCCGCTCTGAAGAGAGCTGCCGAGTTGGACCCAAGATTTGCATTGGCGCACTCCAATCTGGCAGTCGCCTACTACAACCTCAATCAGACCGCGCTGGCCGCCGATCAGATCCGGCAGGCTTTTGAACTAGCGGATCGCCAGACGGTGCGCGACCGCTTACACATCACCACGCTGTATTACGACTTGGCGACAGGCGACGTTCAGAAAGCCATTGGGAGCTACAAGGAATGGGTTCGACTTTATCCTCGCGACGACATTGCGAAAGGCAATCTGTCGTCGGAGTATTTCCTGGTCGGGGACTACGATCAGGCCGCCACCCTCGCCCAGCAAGCGCTTCGACTCGACCCCGGCAGCGCCGCCTGGTACGAGAACCTTGCCACCGCCTATATCGCCTTGCAGCGTCTAGACGAAGCGCAAGGCGTCTTGAACCAAGCCTTTGCCCGAAAGCTCGATGATCCCTCGATGCACGCCGATCTTTATGCGCTGGCCTTCTTGCGTGGCGAGTCCGCAGGCATGGAACGCGAGATGGCGTGGTCCGCCGGCAAGCCGAGCGGTGAAGATGCCATGCTGGCTTTGCAGGCCGACACGGAAGCGTACTCGGGACATGTGCAGAAGGCGCGCGAGCTGACACGACGGGCGGTGGAGGCCGCGCAGAATGCGCAGCTCAATGAACCCGCAGCCATCTGGCAGGGGATTGCCGCGCTGCGGGAAGCCGTGTACGGCAATCTCAAGGAAGCCCGCAAGGGAGCGGATAAAGTAATTGAGATCGCTCCGAAAAGCCGTGACGCCCAGACTCTCACCATTCTTGTCCTATCCCGGGTCGGTGACGTGCGCCGAGCACAAACCATGCTGGGCGATCTAGCTGCCGCCAACGTTTCCAATACCATTGTGCAATCCGCCTGGGTGCCCACGGTCCGAGCGCAGACCGCAATGATCAACCAGGAACCAAAGCAAGCGTTGGAATTACTGGAGGTTGTAAAGCCGTACGAGCGCGGGCAGCTCATTGGAAACTTGAGTTATTCCTGCATGATCCCGGTGTACGTGCGCGCGGAGGCGTACCTGGGTGCGAAGCGGGGAGCACAAGCCTTCGTCGAATTCCAGAAGCTAATCGATAGCAGGGGAGTAGTGGGAAACTGCTGGTCCGGTGCGCTCGCCCATTTGGGGCAGGGCCGGGCGCAGGCGCTCTCTGGTTCCACGGCCGCCGCTCGCACTGCCTACCAGGAATTCTTCACGCTGTGGAAAGACGCGGATCCCAACATCCCTATCCTGAAGTCGGCCCGCGCGGAATTCGCCAAACTCAAGTAACCATCTGTAATTCGAACGCAGAATTTGGTAATGGTGGCGCGAAGTGCGCTTTGATGGAAGAATAGCCCGGACTTTTCAGTCCGAGCAATCCATTAGACGGTACGGATGGCGCTCGTCGAGGAGGCAAGACTTTGCCTGGCATTCCTATGCGCAGTGGCGGTGCCGCCGCCCGTATCGCGGTCATACCGGGCGATGGCATAGGGGCGGAAGTCACTCCGCAGGCAGTGAAGGTCCTGAAAGCGGTGGCGACGCGGGCCAAGCGGCTGCTCGAATTCGTCGAATTCGACTGGAGCGCGGAAAAATATCTGCGCGAAGGCGTGTCATTGCCGCAGGGTGCGGTTGAGATGCTGCGCCACGAGTTTGACGCCATTCTCTTTGGCGCGCTGGGCGACCCGCGCGTCCCCTCCAATCAACATGCCGCCGATATCCTTCTGGGCCTGCGCTTCAAGCTTGATCTTTACGTCAACGCTCGACCGGTTGAATTGCTCCACGACCGGCTGACGCCATTGCGCGATCGCACCGAAAAAGACATTCGCTTGATGGTCATCCGAGAGAACACGGAAGGGCTGTACGTGGGCGTTGGCGGGTTCTTTAAGAAAGGCACCCCCGACGAGATTGCCGTTCAGGAGGACGTGAACTCCCGCAAAGGGGTCGAGCGCATCATCCGCTACGCGTTCGAATACGCGCGTCGGAATGGCCTGAAGCGCGTGTGCATGAGCGACAAATCCAATGCCATGACCTTTGCACACGACCTCTGGCAGAGAGTCTTCAAGGAGGTCCGCCAGGAGTACGCGGACATCGACTCCCGCCATTTGTATATCGACGCCTTGGCGATGGAGATGGTCCGCGATCCTCGCCAATTCGACGTCATCGTTACGTGCAATCTATTCGGCGACATCATCAGCGACTTGGGGGCGCAGCTTGCCGGGGGCCTGGGGCTTGCGCCGTCCGGCAACATTCATCCCGGCAAGACCTCACTGTTCGAGCCGGTTCATGGGTCCGCATCCAACATCGCCGGGAAGGGCATTGCCAACCCGCTCGGGTCTATCCTCGCTTCGGCGATGATGTTGGAATTTCTCGAGTGGAAGCCGGAGGCTAATGCGCTCCGCGCCGCCGTCCGGACAGCTTTGCGCGAGAACTACGTGACGCCCGACCTCGGCGGAGACAAACGCACGGTCGAAATTGGCGACTGGCTGGCCATCAAATCGGTGGAAGCGCTGGCCAAACAGAGCTAAATCGGTGCTTCATCTCAATTCCAAATTTGCTCTGCGAATTAAAGAAACACTTTAACTGTCAAAAAGCACGCTTTGGACTGCTACTTCCTCGCGCCATCCCCGTCAGCAGCATGCCCAACAAGAACCCTCCGACGTGCGCCCATACGGCTACGCCACCCGTAACTTTCATTCCGATGGTGCTAAGTCCGGCGAGAAACTGCATGACGTACCACAAGCCTAGAAAGACTACCGCCGGTATCGGCAAAGGGAAAATGAACACAAGTGTAAGTATGCGGGCCCGTGGATATAGCAGCATGTAGGCACCCATCACTCCGGATATCGCCCCGCTTGCGCCAACTGCGGGGATGTTGGAATGGAAGTTAAAAATGATGTGAAGGAGCCCGGCCCCTATACCGCAGGCCAGATAAAAAAGGAGATACGTGAAGTGCCCGAAAAAATCCTCGACATTGTCCCCAAAGATCCACAGGAAGAGCATGTTCCCGGCAATATGCAGCAAGCCGGAGTGCAGAAACATGCTCGTTAGCAAGGGCAGGAAGGCAACCTCAAATCCAGTGTGTCCTGCAAGGAACGCGGGAACGCGGGCGGGAACCGTGGAGTAAGGGAGGAGCACCGCTTCAAAAGCCCGGTGCGGGAGCGTAGCCTCCAGGCCAATCGTATAGATAAACACCACGATGTTGGCAAGGATCAACGTGATGTTGACGAAGGGATAGGTGCGCGAGGGGTTGAGGTCTTTGAGCGGGATGAACATGGAATAGGTCCGCAGCAGAGTAGCGAAACGCGCCGAAAATGAAAAGGGCGGGGGAATGAAATTTATAGCGTCCGATAATGTTGGCGGGGAAAAGCGGCTGGTTAACAGAATAAATTTTGCCTGCAATCGCCACAATCTGCGGCCCTTATCTTTGCTTATGCAGGCCGAAATGCAAATTCCAAAGAGGCATGATCTTCAATTTCTCGATGCCCCTGGAACTGATTTTTTCAGGAATTCTTTCACGCGAACATTGCGCGATGGGTGCGCGTGTGGTAATTACAATAGTTCTGCGTGTACGCGCGCTTCGGGCGGAATGCGGCAATTTGTCCGGCGCAGCGTCGGCGCGCCGACTGCTCATGCCTGCGCGGGAAACGGAAGCCATCATTCTGAAGACATTTCCGCTGGGCGAAGCGGACCGCCTGGTGAGCTTTCTGGGGCGTTCTTCTGGGCGAGTGCGCGGCGTAGCAGCAGGCGCCCGGCGCATAAGGAACCGTTATGGTTCAACGCTGGAGGTTCTCTCGCACGTCCAGATTTGGTACGTGGAGAAGGAGACGCGCGAGCTGGTGCGCATCCAGCAGACCGATTTGCTCGAATCCTTTCACAAGGCACAGAGCGATTATGGCCTCAGTACCGGCCTGGCGGTCATCAGCGAGATTTCGGAGCTGATTCTGCCGGAGCACGAAGTCTCGGAGCCTATGTTCCGGCTAGTCCTCCTGGCAGCGCGCGAGGTTGAGCGGACTGCCGACTGGAGGTTGCCGCTGAGTTATTTCGCCTTCTGGACGGTGAGGCTGGGTGGCTGGTTGCCGCGCTTCGACCGTTGCGTTGTTTGTGACACGCCCTTTGGATCGAAGCCGGCCTTTTATGACGCCCACCATGCCGGGCTGTTTTGTGAGAAGTGCAGGCGATCCGGGATGAAGCCATTGCACCTTGAGGCGCGGAATCTTGCCGAACGTTTCGCGGGGGAACGGCTGGACCGCATCTCGTATGAAGAGTCCATGCACGCCAGCGCCGGGGAACTGCGTGAGGCTGCGCTGTCCTGGATCGAACACCATGTGGAGCGGCAGCTGCTGACGCGCGCACTTTTGGAGACGACTTGAAAGTTAAAGTAAAACTTGAGAAAAAGTTGAAGGGCCTCAATTTTCAAGATCTGATTTTGCAGCTCTCGCATTTTTGGGTGAAGCAAGGCTGCGTGCTGCAGCAGCCCTACGACGTTGAGGTTGGAGCTGGCACAATGCATCCCGAAACGTTCCTGCGCGTGCTAGGCCCCAACGCTTATCGCGTTGGATACGTGCAGCCCAGTCGTCGGCCCGCCGACGGTCGCTACGGCGAAAATCCCAATCGCCTCTACAAGCATTTCCAATTTCAAGTAATCCTTAAACCTTCTCCGGTTGATGCCCAGGATCTCTATCTGAAGAGTTTGGGTGCCATCGGCATCAACCTCAAAGAGCACGACATTCGTTTTGAAGAAGACAACTGGGAATCCCCGACTCTCGGCGCGTGGGGCATCGGCTGGCAAGTTCTTCTGGATGGCCTGGAGATCACACAGTTCACTTATTTCCAGCAGAGCGGCGGGATCGACCTCGACCCCATCTCCGTCGAGCTCACTTACGGCCTCGAGCGTATTTGCGCGTTCCTGCAAAACGTGGAGAGCGTCTACGACCTCCGTTGGTCGGCCGACAAGACTTACGGCGACATCCGGCTTATGGAAGAGCAGCAATTTTCGGAGTACAGTTTTGACCGCAGCGATGCCTCTTCCATTCGCACTGAGTTTGAGCTACACGAGAAGCAGGCCAAAGAACTCCTCGACGGCTTTAAGGGACTGGAAGGGAAGGAACGCGTGCGTTATCCGTTGCTCGCCGCCTACGACCATTGCCTCAAGTGTTCGCAACTCTTCAACCTGATGGACGCGCGCGGGGTCATCTCCACTACTGAGCGCGCCGCGCTCATGGCCCGTGTGCGCACCCTTGCCTGCAGGACCGCGGCGGCCTACCTGTCACAGATTAGCGGCGCCACAACCCAGCGCGGGGTGTCAGCATGAAGGCAGTCCTCATCGAAAAGCGAGTCGAGGTCCTCTTTGAAGTCGGCTGCGAGGAAATCCCCGCCGGGATGCTGCCAAAAGCAGAAGAGGAGCTCCGTACGAACGTCGAGAAGCTGCTTGCCGCCGAAAGTCTCTCTGACGGAGTATCCGTGGAAACCTTCAGCGCGCCCCGCCGCCTGACCGCCTGGGTTCGTGGGCTGCTCGCGAAACAAGCGGACGTCGAGGTCGAAGTAACCGGCCCACCCAAATCCGTGGCCTACGATTCGGTCGGCGCGCCGACACGCGCCGCGCAGAGCTTCGCTGAGAAGCAACGCGTCCACGTCAACGATCTCTACTTGGTTCAGACTTCCAAGGGGGAATATCTCGCCGCCAAGCAGATAAAACTCGGCCGCACCGCGGAGCAAATCCTGATCTCCATCCTTCCGCGTGCCGTGCACGATTTGACCTGGCCGCGTTCCATGACCTGGACCGGCCTAGATGGCGCGCGCTTCATTCGGCCTATCCGCTGGATTGTCGTCGCGCTCGATGGCAAGCCGTTGAAACTTTCGGTGGCAGGCATCGCCGCAGGCCGCACCACTCGCGGCCATCGATTCCTCAGTTCGAGCAGCATCCCTGTCAGCAACTTTACAGACTACGAGAAGCGCCTGCAGCAGAATGGCGTCCTGGTCCGCCCTGCCCGCCGCCAGGAGAAAATCACGAAGGAACTGGAAACCCTGGCCAAGCGGGGAAGCTACCGCATCCATGAAGACGCCCCGCTTCAAAAACTCGTGGCCTACCTCAACGAATTTCCCACTGTGATTCAGGGTAACTTCGACCCCGCGTTTTTGAGCTTGCCGGACGAAATTCTGGTAACCGTCATGCGCGATCACCAGAAGTACTTTGCGGTCGAAAAGAAGAACGGAGAATTGGCTCCGCATTTCCTGGCGGTTATTAATGTCGACAAGGATCCCAAAGGACTAATCCGCGCCGGGCACGAGCGGGTCCTTCGCGCGCGCTTCGCCGACGCGCAATTCTTCTGGCAGGCAGATCAAAGATGTCGGCTCGCCGACTATTTACCAAAGCTGGAACGCGTGACCTACGAATCGCGGCTTGGCAGTTACCGCGACAAGGTTGAACGGATCCGCACGGTCGCCTGTTGGTTCACTGAGCAATGGTTCAATCTCGGCATGCTTTTGGCCCACGTCGCAGAAGCAGATCGCGCCGCGGAACTCGCCAAGTGCGACCTGGCCACTGAGATGGTCCGCGAGTTCACAGAGTTACAGGGCATCGTCGGGGGACTGTACGCTCGCGCCCAGGGCGAACCCGACGAAATCGCAGACGCTGTCTATGACCACTACCGTCCCGTTGGGCTGGGAGATCCTATCCCACGCAATCTTACGGGTTGCGCCGTGGCGCTCGCGGACAAACTCGATTCCGTCGTCGGCTGCTTCGCTGTAGGAGTTGTTCCCACGGGCTCGAGCGATCCCTATGCGCTGCGGCGCGCCGCGCTCGGAATCGTCAAGATCATTGTGGAGAAGAAGCTACCCGTCTCGCTTACACTGGCCATCGGAGCGGCCGCGAAATCCCTCCTCACTCATAAACCCAAGCGTGGAGTCACCCCAGACCAGGAAGCGCAGATTCTCGATTTCATCCTTGACCGCGCCAAGTTCGTCTTCCGCGAGCGCGAAGGCTTTGGTTACGATGAGGTCAGCGCCGTTTTTCGCGCTGGCGCCGACGACTTGGTGGACGCCCACAAACGCCTCATGGCTCTGAAGACCATTCGCAAGTCCAAGAACTTCGAACCACTCGCCGTGTCCTTCAAGCGTATTCGCAATATCTTGGAGAAGGCCAACGTTGCTTCCGGCGATGCGCGGCATGTCAATCCGGAACTCTTCGAGAGCGGCGCCGAACGCGACCTTTATGCCGCCGTTCGCGCAGCCGCCGCAAGGGTGCAAACGCAGAAGCGCGCGGGGAAGTATTTGGAAGCGTTGGAGACCATCGCCGGTCTGCGAAAAGTTGTCGATCAATTCTTCGATGGCGTCATGGTGATGGCGGAAAACGAAGCCGTCAGGAGCAACCGTCTTGCGTTGCTCGCGGAATTACTCCGTGAGTTCACAACGGTCGCCGACTTCTCGGAAATTGGCGGGGAAGAGCGGCGCTAGAGAACATAAAGTTTCACTTGAAGTAACAACAAGTCGGCGTGCCGACAATCTTTTCGGCCGTCGCTGCGGAATGGTTGCAGCAGCAAGCCTTCCACAATTCAAAATAGGACAAGTGAGGAATACCGTGACTAAATGGGTCTATTTTTTCGGCACAGGCAAAGCGGAAGGGGATGGAACCTGGCGCGATCTCCTTGGAGGCAAAGGCGCCGGACTCGCCGAAATGACGAAGATTGGCCTGCCTGTGCCCGCAGGGTTCACCATCTCCACGGAAGCCTGCGATTATTTTTACAAGAGCGGAAAGAAATATCCGCCGGAGCTGAAAAGACAGGTTGCCGATAATGTCGCCAAGCTTGAGCGCGTCACAAAAAAGAGACTCGGCGATCCCAAAAGTCCGCTCCTCGTCAGTGTACGCTCCGGTTCCGCGCGCTCCATGCCGGGAATGATGGAAACCATTCTGAATCTTGGCCTCAACGACCGCTCCGTCGAGGGCCTTGCCGCCATAACAAGAAACGAGCGGTTCGCTTATGACGCCTACCGCCGGTTGGTACAAATGTATTCCACGGTTGTCATGGGCTTGTCCAAGGAAGACCTGGAACACCGCCTCCGCGCGATGAGAGACCGCCTCGGCGTCAAAGAAGATACTGCGGTACCCGCCAGTGGCTGGAAAGAATTGGTGGCGGAATACAAAGCCTACTTTCGCAAGCAGTCGGGAAAGGATTTCCCGGACGATCCCATCGAGCAGCTTTGGGGAGCGACCGGGGCGGTGTTCGGCTCGTGGATGGCGGAGAAGGCTGTTACTTATCGGCGCGTCGAGAAAATCACTGGCCTTCTAGGTACAGCGGTCAACGTCGTCCAGATGGTGTTTGGAAATACCGGAGACACCTCAGGCACCGGCGTATGCTTCACCCGCGACCCGAGTACCGGAGAGAAAATCTTCTACGGCGACTTTCTGGTGAACGCACAGGGTGAGGACGTCGTCGCCGGCATTCGCACGCCCATGCCGCTACGCGAAATGCAGAAGATCATGCCAAAGGTTTACGCTCAGCTGGAAAGAGTTCGAGTAAAACTTGAGAAGCATTATCGCGACATGCAAGACATGGAATTCACGGTCGAGGACGGCAAGCTCTACATGCTGCAGACGCGCACTGGCAAGCGCACGCCTACAGCCACGTTCCGTATTGCCGTGGACATGGCCAACGAAAAACTCATCACCAAAGAGGAAGCCCTTGTTCGCGTTAAGCCGGAAGACATTGAACGGCTCTTTTATCCCGTGATCGACGCCAAGGTTGACAGAAAATCTTTGGTCTCGAAAATCCTAGCCACCGGAATTAACGCCGTGCCCGGCGCCGCCGTCGGCAAAGTCGTATTCTCCGCGCAGAAAGCAGAGGAGTGGGCCGGGCGCGGCGAGAAGGTCATCCTTGTCCGCCGCGAAACCAGCCCCGAAGACGTCGGCGGCATGGCCGTCGCCCAAGGCATTCTGACCGCCACGGGGGGCAAGACCAGCCACGCGGCCGTCGTGGCCCGCGGGTGGGGCAAGTGCTGCGTGGTCGGTGCGGAAAAGCTGGACATTGATTACAAAGCACTATCCATGTCCACCAACGGCAAGGTCGTGAAGGAAGGGGATTGGATCACACTCGATGGGAGCGAAGGTTTGGTTTACACCGAGGCGATGCCTTTAGTCGTGCCCCAGCTTCCCAAATCCTATGAAACGCTCATGAAGTGGGCCGACAATGCGCGGCGCTTAAGGGTCCGCACAAACGTTGATACTCCGCAGGACGCGCGCAAGGCCATCGAGTTCGGAGCGGAAGGCATTGGCCTCTGCCGAACGGAGCACATGTTCTTTACCGACTTCGAGCAACCGGAGCGAAGCCATGAACGGCAGCGGGCCATCCAGGAAATGATTCTCGCCGATAACAGGGAAGCGCGCGTAAAGGCGCTTGACAAACTGCTACCGTTTCAGCGACGCGACTTCGTGGGCATCTTCAAGGCCATGGATGGTCTCCCGGTCACCATCCGCTTGATTGACCCACCACTCCACGAGTTCGTGCCGCACGAACGCGCCAAGCAGGAAGAGCTTGCTAAAGAACTCGGCATTAGCGTTGAGGTGGTGATCCGCCGCGTCGAGCAGTTGCACGAAGCCAACCCGATGCTGGGTCATCGAGGATGCCGTCTCTGCATCACCTACCCTGAAATTCTCGAGATGCAAGTGCGCGCCATCATCGAGGCGGCCATCGAATGCCAGAAATCGGGAGTTAAAGTTTTACCTGAGATCATGCATCCGCTGACTCTGGACCGTAAGGAGCTGTCAATTCTCGAACAAGCCACGCGCCGCGTTGCCGATGACTTGATCGAGAAGTCCGGCGTTAAGCTTAACTACCTCGTCGGCACCATGATCGAATTGCCGCGCGCCGCGCTGATGGCCGGAGAAATTGCCGAAGTGGCAGACTTCTTCTCCTTCGGAACCAATGACCTCACGCAAACCACGATGGGGCTCTCTCGCGACGACGCCGGCCGCTTCTTGCCGGATTATGTAGACGAAAAGAAAGCCGGTGTATTCGCTGCCGACCCCTTCCAGTCGTTGGATACCAAGGGGGTCGGGATGCTAATGCGGTGGGGAATCGAGCAAGGACGCAAGACCCGCCCCAAACTCAAGATAGGCATCTGCGGTGAGCATGGTGGCGATGCGGAGAGCGTAAAGTTCTGCCACCAAGTCGGCATGGACTACGTCAGTGCGTCTCCGTTCCGTGTGCCGATCTCCCGCCTTGCAGCAGCTCAAGTAGTAGTTGAAGAAAAACAAATCAAGAAAAAGAGAAGAAAGTAGCGGACGAATTCGCCTTCGAGTCAATCTAAAGTAATACTTCAAGCCGTCGGCGCGCAGACATTCTCATTTTCTCTGCACATCGATGGCTTCGTTTTTTTACGTCGGCATCTTGAAGAAGAAGTACAACCCCAGAAAAAAGAAAATAATGTCCGGCGACCATCCGGAAAGCTGCGGCGGCAACTGCCCCACGCTGCCCATAGCTTCGAGGAGCGCAGCCATGGCCCAGTAGGCGATCCCAATGCCCACACCGAGGGCGACGCCGCCGAGTGCGCCGCGGGTTCCCACAAGGAAGGCGAACGGGATGGCAAGGAGCATGCTGATAGGCGCCATGAGCGGGTAGGCAATTTTCTTGTGCCATTGCACCGTCAGGTTGGTCACGTCGAATCCGGCCCGATGCAGGCCATCAATGTAATTGCCCAGTTCGAGCAGGTTCATCTGAAACGCTTGGCGTACCTCGCGGTTGAAGTAGCTGGGCGGCTCGGTCAATTCTTGGGGAGCTGCCGCAGTAAAGCGCTCATAATGAGCAATGGAGCCGTCGGAAAAATCCCGAATCCAGCCGCTTTCAAGCACCCAACCATGTTGCGGTTCGGACCATCGGGCGCGCGTTGCAAAAATGCGGCGGCGCAATTGGAAATTCGCCGGATCAATTTCCAAAACGCTGAGTCCTCCGAACAGGTGCTGGGCAGAATCAAAGAGATCGTAATTGTAAATCTTGTAGTTTTCTCCAAAGATCCAGCGCTGCGGATGAGTGTAAGTTTGCGGCGGCCGGCCCTTGATCTGGTTATGCAAGGCGTCCTGCTTCTGGTTGGCATACGGAAGATAGGTGTAGTCCAGCAAAATCACCGTCGCCGCGAGCGCCAATCCAGCCAGAAACAGCGGCACAGCCAAGCGGTGAAGGCTTGTACCGCCTGCTTTTATCGCCACGATCTCATTGTTCTTACTCATCACCCCAAGCGTAACCAGCACCGCCACCAACGCTCCTAGGGGAAAGAAGTTGTAAAGCAAGTACGGCGTCAGGTAGCGGAAGTAGTCCACTACCGTCAGAAAAGGGACTTTGTGCCGGGCGATGTCGTCGAGCAAGTCGAACAATGTAAATGTCTCGTAGAGGAAAACAAAAATCGCCATCAGCAGCACGAAGTAATAAAAGAAACGTCGCAGGATGTATAGGTCCATCAATCGTGGAAAGCTACCTCCTGAGTATGCGACGATCTCCGGTGGGTCTCCGTTGGCGGCGCGGGATGACACGGTCCGGGCGCGTGCCTGTGCCTGGCGGCGACGCTGCAGGCGGATCCAAATCTTGATGTATCCGAACGGTCGCAGCCATCTGCTTTCACCGCGGAACTGTTCCATCCTCGGCAGCAGGGCAAGACCGAGCGCCGCGAGAACGCCGTTGGCAATCCAGATGCCTTCGGCGGGCAACAACGTCCCTCGACGCGCCAATCCATCCCCCAGCCCCAGCATTAGGTAGTAAGCCGCGATTAGCAACACCGCTAGCAGCGAGCCCGCCGCCCGCCCACCCCGGCGCGGTTGCGCTCCGAGCGGTACCGCGACCAGCGCGAACACCAGGCAGGCGACCGGAAAGGCAAAGCGCCGGTGAAGCTCCACGCGCGCTTCACGCCATCCCGGACCGTTCTCGGAAAGCAACTGGCGGACTGATCGTTCGGGAATGCTGAGTTGCCGCGGCTGTTCGGAGGTGAATCCGTTGACCTCAATGGGCCAGTCGCTTTGCCCGAAGGCGGTCACAGAGTAGTGGTCCGCATCCTCCCGTACGAACTCGTGTGTGGTACCGCCCTTCAAGTGCAACTCGAGCTTGCCTTGTTTCGGTTCGGCAAATACGCTCGCGCTCTCTGCCAGCGTCAAGTGCGAGCCGCCCTCTCCCCCGGTCTCGGCAAGGAATATTCCGTGCCATTGCGTGCCACTAGCCGATACATCGCTGACGTAAAGAATCTTGCTCGGAAAGCGCTCGTCGAACACACGCGGCTGCAACTGGAATGAAATCTGCGAACTAATGAGCTGGGCCTCAGTCGAGCGCAACGTGCGCAGCGCCATCGGGCTGAGCCAAACGGTCATCGCCAGCGTGAGCAAGCAGGTCGACAGCGCCAGCACGCCCACCGGAAGGAGGATTCGCCGGCGCCCGATACCCAGCGCCGTAAGTGCAATGATTTCGCTGTCCGCGGACATGCGGCCAAGCCCGAGGAGCACGCCAATCAGCGTGGCCATCGGCAGCGTGAATACAAAAACGCCGGGAAGAATGCACAGAAAGAGTTTAAGAATCTGCGCGCCCGAACCGGCGTGACGCACAAACAACTCCATCAAGCGCACCAATTGCGGAACGAAGAATACGAAGGTGAAGACGGCAAGTCCGAGGAGTGCGTGGCGAAGAACTTCGCGGACGATATACCGGTCCAGGATGCGCATGGCGCGAACGCTGAGTGTAGCACGGCCGCGACAGCGTTCGCCGCGTCGCGCCTTTAGTCCGCTGTTTTTGGAGGCCTGCGACCATCAGGCCGACGCGGCCTGATCTCGAAATTCGCGCGCATTAGCAGTCAAATACTGATCGAGGTTTACGGGTTCGCGCTCGATCAAAGTCTTTAGCAGGCCATCCGTTTTGGCCCCGCCGCCTTGCTTGTAATACTGCTGAAGTTCAAGGAGCGCGGTCACCTGCCACTCCGGCATACCCAAGCCGAGCATAGACTCGCGTTGCGCCGACTCCGGAATATCGACGAACTTGACCGTCCGTCCTGTCACCTTGGATATGCGCTCCGCCAGTTCCTCGTTGGAGATCGCTTCCGGCCCATTCAACTCGTAAATCTTCCCGGCGTGAGCGCCTCCGTGAAGCGCTTTGACTGCGACTACCGCGATGTCACCAACGTCCACATGGCTGACCTTTGCATCCCCCATAGCGGCGTAGAATGCCCCCTGCGCCCGAATACTGGGAGCGTAAAAGGCTACGATGTTCTGCATGAACCCATTGGGCCGCAGGATCGCGTAGCTCATCCCCGTCCCTTTGAGTTTGTCTTCCACCTTGCGGTGCCAGCTCGGGAACGATTTTCCGTAATCTCCTGCTCCGAGCGCCGAATTCAGAACCACGTGCTTCACGCCGGCTTCCTTGCACGCGTCCACCATATTGCTCTCGAGTTCCACGAGCTGGGGAATCGGAGAACACACAAGATACACAGAGGTCACTCCGTTCAGAGCCTTGCGGAGGCTTTGTTTATCCGCATAATCCGCCAGCACGGGCTCGCACCCGAGGGCGCCTTCGCGGCCTCCTCTTTTGATCTGTACATGGCTCGGACTTTGGAGTCCCTCCGAATGGCTTCCTGCAAAACCGCCTTGCCGACAGTTCCACTGGCTCCCGTAATGAGTATCATTTTCTTGCTCCCATTTCGTGTGGCTCGCTAAGCCAGGCGAGATTGCTGCTGACACGGACGAACCGAATCCTTCGAGACCATGGTACAACGGCTCTTTGCTGCGGTGAAGGGCGCACAAACTTGCAGGCCCGGAGCATTCCGTAAGCTACCGTCCATTCACTGGTATTGCGCGGGTGCGGCCCATCCGTTTCTCTTACCGTCGATTACATGATAGTTTTTCTTAGAGTGGTTTATCTCAATGTTGGGTGTGGCGCCCGCAATTCTATCGAGCTCTAACCTAAAGCACCGCGCAACGTTCTACTATCAGCCGGACACCCTTCGGCTACGGAACTAACTCGGGAGAGATGCGAGCAATGAAGCGAATTCATCTGGTCGTGTTGTGGCACATGCATCAGCCGCAGTACCGCGACCCCGAAAGCGGGCGCTACGTCCTCCCGTGGACGCGCCTGCATGCCCTGAAAGATTACTGGGGCATGGTCGAAGTGCTCCGCGAATTTCCGAATTTTCATGCCACTTTCAATGTCGTGCCTGCCCTCGGCATGCAACTCGAGGAGTATGCCAGTTGCAGTTTCAATGAGCCCTGGTTTTCCCTGGCGTTCAAGAATGCCGACGAGTTGACCCGCGAAGACAAGGCGGAAATCATCTCGCGCGCTTTTCAAGTCAATCACGAGCGCCTGATGTCGCGCTGGCCCCGCTTCGTCGAGTTATTCGAATGGTCGCGTCCCGCCGGTGGCGCTCAGGCGCTGGTCTCTTTCACTCCGCGCGACTGGCGCGATCTGCAACTCCTCTCGCAGTTGGCATGGATGGATGAGTCCTGGCTCGAAACGGATGAAGTCGTAAGTGGTCTGGCCACGAAAGGGAAGGACTTCACCGAGAAGGACAAATCCGCCCTGCGCAAAAAGCAGCTCGATTTCCTCGGACTGGTGCTCCCGGCATATCACGACGCGGCGCAGCGCGGTCAGATTGAGATCAGCACGACGCCGTTCTATCACCCCATCCTTCCGCTGATCTGCGATTCCGATATCGCGCGGGTCGCCAATCCCGGGACGCCGCTCCCGCGCCGCGCCTACCGCCATCCGGAAGATGCGCGCGAGCAATTGCGGCTGGCCCGCGAATATCATGAAAGAGTTTTTGGCGTGAAGCCCGCCGGTCTGTGGCCTTCTGAGGGCTCCGTCTCTGACCAGGCGCTGACCATTGCGGCGGAAGAAGGCTTTCAGTGGTTCGGCACGGATGAAGGAGTACTTGGCCGCACGCTGAACGTCGGGTTTTTCCGCGACGCCAACGGCATACCCGCCAACGCGGATCGCCTCTACAAGCCTTGGAAAGTGCAAGTTGCTCTGAACGGCATCACCGGCTTGTTTCGCGATCACCATCTCTCCGATCTCATCGGTTTCGTTTACAGCCGCATGGACGCCAAGGCCGCCGCTGGTGATCTCCACAATCGCATTCGACACCTCGGAGAAAGCGTGCCCGGCGATCAGCCTCTCACCATTTGCCTTTTTCTCGACGGCGAAAATGCCTGGGAATACTACCCGGGAAACGGCCGCGCGTTTCTCCGCGAGTTTTACGGACGCGTCCAGGGCGATCAGGATCTCCGGGCGCTTACAGCCACGGAAGCGATTGCTGCGGCCAGCGCTCTTCCCACCACCTCTGGAATTTTCCCTGCTTCCTGGATTAACGCCAATTTCGACGTGTGGATCGGCCACGCCGAAGACATCACCGCCTGGGAATTACTGTGGGACGCGCGCGAAGCCTACGCTCGCGCACTCGAAGCTCGCAAGCAGGGACGGCCCGACGCCCCCACCGAAACCGCGCTCAAAGAGGCCCGCGAATCACTACTCGCCGCCGAGGGCAGCGACTGGTGCTGGTGGTTCGGCCCCGAACACAGCACCGCGAACGACGCCGAGTTCGATGCGCTTTACCGAAAACATCTGACCGCCATCTACCTGCCGCTCGGGCAAGTGGCGCCGACCGAATTGGCCAAGCCCATCAAGCGCAAGCCCGAGCACGCGGTGCAGTTGGCTCCTACGGGCAAGTTGAATATCACCGTCGACGGCAGGGATACGTCGTATTTCGAATGGCTCGGGGCGGGCTTGTATTCGCCGGAGCGGCGCGGCGGCTCCATGCACGGTCGCATTTTTTATCTGCACGAATTGCGCTACGGCTTCGAGGAAGGCCGCTTTTGCGTGCGCATCGATCCATTTCCCGAAGCACTCGGCGAGCTGGAAGATCCTGAGTTTCGTATCACCATCGCGGGCGCTGAGGAAATTAGCATCGTCGTAAAACTGGAGCGCGGCCACGTTCAGGAGTTCTCTGTCGAAAAAGCTCTTGTCTGCCTGCTGAATCCCAAGCTCGTCGCGGAAGCCGCCTTCGAACGCGTCCTCGAAGTCGCGATCAACAAAGACCAGCTCAACCTAAAAAGCCAGACCAAGCTGCGCCTCGGCGTCGCTCTGTGGCACTGCGGATTGCCTGTCGACGTCTTGCCTGCTGAAGGATTCCTGGACGTAAATCTCGGTGAAGATCATTCTGCCTGGCCGACGGAGGCGGAGACAGAAAGCCTGGAGCGATAGTTAAAGCTTTTCTTGAGGTCTTCTGGAACGGGCTTGCCGCCAGGATTTCGCCAATTAAAGTTTTACTTTAAGTCGCTCCATGCATTCCTCCTTAAAATAATTTGACTGCCAGGTCGCGCGGATGACTGCCCACCGGAATCATTGTCAACAGAAAATTCGTCCGCACGCGGATGACTGCCAAGTCGCCGGAGCCCTCGCTTACCACCAGCAACAGATTTTCGGCGGGATCGAACCGCAACGCGCCAGGAGCATCGCCGGCCGGAATGGGGAACCCCTTCCCCGGATCGCGCACAATGCGGCGATTGAAAATGTCCACCGGCGTGACACGGCCCGCAGCCGTGTCCGAGACATAGAGCAGGCTGGCGTCGCTGCTGAGGACCCCGCGCGTGGGCGCCGATCCGAGGACCATATAATCCCCCACCTCATGCGTCTCTGTATTGATGGCCTGGAGTCCGTGCGCCTCCGGCGAAATCACGTAAAGTTCGCCGCCATCGGGCTTCAGCAGCATGTCTGTGGGCGCACCAGCCAGCTCAAGATGCGTGACCAGAACGCCGCGGCGCAAATCCACGACGGAGATGCGCTGCTCCGAACGGCTCAGCACGAACGCCAGTGAACTGTCCGGCAAGACGGCTACGTCTTCAGGTTGCGCGACGACGGAAACGTTGCCGCGCTGCACGAGCGTCGCCGCGTCATGTATCCCCAGCGTGCCGTCGCGGCGATTGACAACCAGGATGGTTTTGCCGTCCGGCGTGACGTGCGCGAGGACCGGTTCGCGCCCCGTCACCGCCCGCCCGACCACGCCGCGCGATTTAACGTCAATCGCCAGCAGCGTGTTGTTTCCAGACGCGGTGGTGTAGATGCGGTTGCCGTCCGGTGAAAAGTCGAGCGCGTAGGGAAGTGGGCCCACGGCAATCCGCGCCGTGACTTGCCCCGTGAACTGGTTGGCGCGCGGATCGAGGATCCACACGTAGCCGCCCGTGCTGCTGACTCCGAATACTTCCGGGCGCGTGGGATGCTCGCGCATTCCGGAAAGTCCCGGCCCGACGGCAATCCGCGCCACGGCTTTGAGCTTAACGAGATCGACCACCGTGACGTTGCCATCTTCTGTCGTCACGTAGGCGCACAGATGGAGGTCCGGGCGAAGGAACGAAGGACTATGCTCGCGCAAAAGTACGACCAGGCCGGAGATTGCCAGCGCGGCAAGCAGAAAATAGGCGCGGAAATTCTTGGGACGGTTCATGTACGCCACGAAATTGTCCCATGGTTCGACGAAAGGTCAAACGCCGCGCTTAGACCTGAAAAGCGGGGCGCTTTGTCTGATGGTGCTGGCAGAACGCTGCGGGATTTCCTTTTGCGTGCCTATGGTTTTGCTTCCGAACCAGCCTGGGCTGACATGGGGCCAGGAGCTTCTGTCGCTGAGTGCTCTCCTTGGCGGGTCAGGTAGATGATGAAGGGAGTGACCTCGAAGGGCATTTTCTCGGACTCAGTCACTGTGCCCACGGCCTTGGACTTGAGCATCCGCAACTGGTCGGTCCACGGGTCGACTTTGATTCGTCCGCCGAGAGGCAGCGCCGCAATGGCGTTAGCGGCCGGCTTCTCATCCGCCTCGCCCGATTGCGCGGAGAATACCGCTGCGACGATGGTCCAGCTTGTTGATAGCCTGTCACCCAGGTGCGGACTGATGAGGTTCGGGATTTCCTTCGCTCGGTTCTTGAGCGCTTGAAGAAAGAGTTGTGCGTTGCCGGACTGTTGTTTGTAGGGCGAATTGCTCAGCAGTTCAGTCCCCTTGACCTTCGCTGCCTGCTCTTCTTCCGGGGTACGAGCAAAATCAAAGTGGCGAAACGTCTCCTTTTCGTCGAATCGCACGCGGCTGAAGAACGCAAATTGCGAGTCTATGCGATGTCCGAGCACCACATGGCCCAGTTCGTGCGCCAGGATGGCCGCCAGGCTGGCCTCGTCTGGAAGCACGTCAATCAACCCGCGGCTCAAGACGATGGTGTGCCCAATAGTGAATGACTCGAGCGTTGAGGTCATTAGCACGCGGCAACGGACTTCCGGTGTGATGTCCAGACTATTGGTCACTTCCAAATTGTTGACCACAGCCTCCAGCACCTTATCCACTTCTCCGCGCGGCGCTATCAAACCTTGGCGTTCCAACCGCTCCGTAACGTTCTCTTCGGCCTGCCGTTCCCAGGAACGCTCCGCTTGAAGCGGTGAGTAGTCGTTGGCCGTTTCCGACTGATCATTTACAGGAATCTGCGCCTCCACGAGCACTTTATTCAGCTCTTGCTCTTCCCGCGCGTTGCCAAGGTTATATCCCCAAAGGCGCGTCTGCGCCCGGAAAGTCTTGAATCCCAGGTATCTTGTCTTCGAGTCTCGGACGCTGCCCTGTTCGCTGTAGATGAAGGCCGGAAGCCATTGGTTCTTTCCAGCATTTATTCGCCAGCTATCGAAATTGAAGTAGTTGCTGGTCAGCGACGAGCCGCCATACGCTCCGTTGAAGCGCACGATGTGGAAATCCTGATCCTCCACCCAGATGCGGCCCACGAAGCGCCCTTTACCCGACTTCGGCAACGGATCGACGTCGAACACTAGGCAACGCACCTCGCCCAAAAACTCGCGCCGCAGATACTCAATCTTGTAATGCGCGCGGTCGAATCCATTCATGTCCAGGTAGATCATCTGGAGGAACCCGCGCGGGACAAATTCCGTGGAGAAGAAGTTCGCCCAACCGCTGAAGATCTTGTGTTTCAAGCCCGCGTCGCGGTCCAGGGGCTCAAGTTCCACGCCCTTCGCCAGTTCGGCACGCCCCAGAAAGTATTTGTCGCCGTCCGGCACTATCCCCGCCTGCTTATCCGGGCGGATATTCTGGATGTAGGTTTCCACTAGCGGCGAGTATTGGCGAAGCAGCTGCACCTCCGTCTGCTCCTGCCGCACGATTTTGTCCACCACTTCGTTCACCGTCATCGTCGGCTGCTGGGCAGCTGCGTCGACCGGCATCGCACCGAGCACTAGAATCGCAGGCAGAATCTTGAGGCTGCGCATTGTGCCTCCACACTTGGACCTTATTAAATAGGGCTGTGTCTCCCCACACTAGACCTCGGCTTGGCGCCTGCCACCTGTACAAAGTACCAGTTTAGGGACAGCCGTCTTGTCGTTTTGACGCCGTAGTCAAATGCCGCGGCTAGTGAAGAAGGACAGCAGCCTTCCGATTGGCGGCACCTTCTCTTAACAATACATATGAATAGACGTATTTATGTATAATGAACGGATCGGAGCGCCCAGTCGTCTGGGTCGGTTCAAGCCGCAGAGACGTGCGAGGGTTCCCTCGTCAAGTCCGGCGCGAACTCGGCCAGGCCCTATATACCGCCCAGCAAGGTGAAACCGATCCATCAGCAAAGCCTCTGAAGGGTTTTGGCGGTAGCTCCGTCCTCGAAATTGTCGTGGATCAGCAAGGCGGCACATGGCGAGCGGTTTACACGGTCCGCTATCGGGAGGCCATTTACGTTTTGCATGCCTTCCAGAAAAAATCAAAACGGGGCATCGCCACTCCGAAGAAGGACATTGACCTTATCCGTCGCCGGCTTGCTGAGGCGGAACGCCTCCATGGAGAAAAGGAGAACTAACGTGGCTACCAGAACAAGAAAACCGATTCGCGTGGAGAAAAGCAGCGGCAATGTTTTTGCCGACCTCGGTCTCCCCCATCCCGAACAGGAGCTTTTGAAAGCCAGGCTTACGTTACAGATTTGCCGCCTCATCCAAAAGCGCGGCCTCAAGCAGGCCGAAGCTGGCAAGATTCTCGGCATCAAGCAGCCTCACGTTTCTGCCTTGATGCGCAACCGCGCCGGCTCTTTTTCTGTCGAGCGTCTCATGGACTTTCTCACCGCCCTCGGGCAGGACGTGGAGATCACCGTGAAGCCCGCCCGCAAAAGACACGGCGAAGTCTCCCTCGTCGCCTAATTCCGCCGGGGCGGGTGGCGAAGACAAAACGCTCCGAGGAATCCATGGGCTATAGACTGAAAGAAATTATATCGTTGGCCCGGTATCCTTCGCGGGCAGGATACATGGCACACGGCCACCCACCGCCAAGAAATTTCAGTTCTCTACCCAACCGCTTTTCTGTCGCCGCGAGAGCCTCCTCAGCTTCCAGAATTGCAATGCGAGTACGACAAACATTGGGATAGTCGCTGGCAAGCTTGCGTAAAAAGCTCGCCAGCTAACTTCCCACACGCCGATTCCGAGTCTTGGAAGAGACCACTGCAGATATGCGTATCCAAATATCGCAGAAACCACAAATGCAATTGACCCCGCGTTGTCCAGCCAAAATCGCTTACGAGGCGACGCAAGAGGGCGGTGGCGGACCGACCAACCCCTTCTGCCGATTCGCCCCGAGCGGCCCGCCGGAGTTACACTCATGGCGAAATCTACCAGGAGGTGCATGACCATGGCACGAATTCCCACAGCAGACCCAAGTCGGCAAGGACTATTCCACGGTCTTTTCACGCGCATCGTCTACGCGATGACGAAGCGCAAAATAGGCCGCGTCGTGATGCCCGTGAAGATCGCCGCGCATCACCCCAAGCTTCTTTGGGGTTACGGCCAGATGGAACAATCGCTTTTCTCGAGCCGTCTGGTGGATTCCGGGCTGAAGAACCTCGCGCAATTGCGCGTGGCCACTCTCGTCGGCTGTCCGTTTTGAATCGACATTGGTTCTGCGGTCAGCAGAACCAGCGGAGTCTCAGCCGAGAAGATAGAAGCATTGCCAAGGTACCGCGCCAGCGAGCTGTTTTCGGCGACAGAGAAGCTCGTGCTGGAGTACGCCGACGCGATGACGGAGGCTCCGGTGGACGTTCCCGAGGCGCTCTTTGCCAAGCTGCGGGAAAAGTTCAACGACGCGCAGCTCGTGGAACTCACGGCGACCCTCGCCTGGGAAAACTACCGGGCGCGATTTGACCATGCCTTGGGCGTGGAAGCCGAGGGCTTTACGAAGGGGAGTTACTGCGCTTTGCCCGCAGCACGCGCGGCAACTCACGCCTGAGCCACTTCGCTCGTCAAGCGTGCTGAAGCCAGGAATAGGGAAGAGAAATATGGGGCGTTGCGAAAGTGGATCAAACACGGCGCGGAAATCGCTCGACAGGAGGCTGCTTTCGGATTATTGTCGGCAGTCGAAAGACCGCGTAAGAATACCTTCATAGATCAACGGAGAACCCAACCACAATGTCCCCGCTGTCAGAGCTCGAGTTCGTGCTCGTGTCCAACGACTATGCAACGATGAACGCGGTATCAGCAGGCGTGAGAAAATATGGGGCCAAGTTCATTTTGGTTCCTACCGCCGACGCTGCGCGAGATTGCCTGAACCGGCGGAAGATTGACGCCGTCTTTGTGGATCTCGAGGTGCCGGAAGCTCTGGCAGTGATAGAAGGAATTCGCAAAGGTACGGCAAACAATAAGGCGGTGATTTTTGCTTGCATTTCACATGCGAACGAGAACACACGTGCGTTGAATGCGGGCGCGAACTTTCTTCTGCGAAAGCCTCTAAATGAGGACAGCATCGCGGTGCACATTACCGTTGCCCAGGAAGTGATGGCGCGCGAGCGGCGGCGGTACTTCCGGCATGTTGTAAATCTTGCGGTCGTGCTGAAAGATGGGGAAGTGGAACAGCATGCGCGCATGACCAACCTGAGCGAAGGCGGAATGGCCGTGCGCACCGCGAGAGCGCTAAAGCTTTCGTCGGTCATCGATTTCGAGTTTGATTTGCCGCAGGGAGCGAACGTGCGCGGGAAGGGCCAAGTAGCCTGGATGAACACGGAAGGAATGGCCGGAATCATCCTCCAGATTCTCCACGGAAAAGGGCGAGAGCATCTCGAAACTTGGCTGTCCACGCAAGAACAACTTCACGTCAAGAATCCGCCTGAAGCAGGACCGGGGACAAGAAAGTAGCACGCAAGAAAACGGCCGTGGATCGTGCGAACCGATGCAGCCGGAATTGGCACGTCGGTCAGGGGAGAGCGCTGCTGTAGGTACGATAGGTGGACCACGTAACGGGGCTGCCATTGAAATTCAATCCGACGCAATAGCGGTTCTCCATGAGTTTCTGACAATAAACAACCTTCCCGCGGATAGTGCTTTCATCCTTCAAACAGGTTACCTGTGCCACTTCGCCAAGTTCCCAATGGCGTTTGGAAATCACGCGCGCACCGTGGGCACTGACGTTTTCCGTGTAGGTCAGTTCCGCTCCGTTGGCAGGCTGATCCCGCGCGACGGTCAGGCTGACAACAATCGAGATTGGTAAGCGTTTCTCCATGCGCCCGACGAATCTAACCCTAAAGCCCATTTGGCCCGCCAAAAATGGGCCCGCAGAAACCTCCCACGCCGGGCTAGCGGGGGGTTCAGTGGACCGTTAACCTAAGCTCCGTTTGTCGTCCACCTTCATATCGTTGAAATGTTTTCCTGCCAATCAGGTAAAAACCTGAAAGATAGGGTAAGTGCTCTACCGAACGTTCCAGTACTACTTAGGGTGATACCTGTAAGCGAATGAGAGCTCTTTGAGTTCGGCGGGAATTACGCAACGCAGGCCAGAGCAACGGTTTAGGGAGAGCGAGACAGTCGGCAGACAACCAATTATAGCTAGTTGATAGTGCGATGGAGGACAGCAGCGATTTGGCGCATTTCGTCGGCGAGGGCGATGAACTCCTCAGGGAGTAGGGACTGCATGCCGTCGGAGAGAGCTTTGTCCGGCTCATGATGGACTTCGATGAGCAGGCCATCGGCGCCGACGGCAACGGCCGCGCGCGAAAGCGGCAAGACTTTGTGGCGCTTGCCGGTGCCGTGGCTGGGATCGACGAAGATGGGAAGGTGGCTGCGCTTTTTCACGGCGGGAACGACAGCGAGGTCCAGCGTGTTGCGAGAAAAATCGGAGAAGGTTCGCACGCCGCGCTCGCAGAGCATCACGTTGTAATTGCCCTCGGAGAGGACGTACTCGGCGGCCATGAGGAACTCGTCGAGCGTGGCGGCCATGCCGCGCTTGAGGAGAACGGGTTTTTTGGCGCGGCCGGCGCGTTTGAGCAAAGAGAAATTCTGCATGTTGCGCGCGCCGATCTGGATGACGTCGGCGTATTCCTCGACGAGGTCGAGCGATTCATTGTCGATCGCTTCGGTTACGATGCCGAAGCCGTAAGCGGCGCGCACTTTTGAAAGAATCTTAAGGCCATCTTCACCGAGGCCCTGAAAGCTATATGGGGAAGTGCGTGGCTTGTAAGCACCGCCGCGGAAGAGCCGTGCGCCGGATTTTTTGACGCGCTCGGCGATGGCCAGGCATTGTTCTTCGGTTTCGACGGCGCAGGGGCCAGCGACAAGGGCGACGTGATCGCCGCCGACGATGACGTCGCCGGAAGGTGTGGGGATTCGCAGGATGGTGTCTTCTTCCTTGGCGTCGCGGCTGACAAGCTTATAAGGCTTACTGACGGGGATGCATTCACCGACACCGGGCATGGATTCGAGGACGCCGAGGTCCACAGCGCCTTTGTTGCCGGTGATGCCGATGGCCGTTCGAATCGAGCCGGGAATAGGGTGCGCTTTGAGGCCCAGGCTTTCGATGCGCTTGCAGACTTCGCGTACTTGTTCTTCAGTAGCGTGAGACTGCATGACGACGAGCATGGATGGCTCCCCCGGCGCGGCGCGTGAAATACGAGTTTACGGCAAGGTACCAGGAGCCGCAAACACAGACGGGCTGGATTTCTGTCGCCACCTCGATTTTGATTGACGACAGCGGGCGAAAAGGCATCCAATACTTGTGTAGTTCTCTAGTGTAGCCCCAGCCGGGAGGGAAAATTGCTCTCGGATCATGTTTATCATTTCTTCGGCCGCGCGATCACCATCACAAGTCATGAACAGTTTCTGGCGATCCTGCTGCTCGTCGCGGTGGCGACAGCTTGGGCGGTTCAACAATTTCGCCGGAAGCGCGCTGTCGTTTTGCAGAGGTCCTCTGTGAGCGATCAGATGCTTTATGAGTTAGCGCGAATCGCGGATGCCCTCGACCGCATCTCGAATCGTCCCGTGGACCACTACATCGCGGCGTCCAGCAAAGAAACAGACGAGTCGACAGGCGGGCGGATTCCGCTCTCCATGTTTGGGCGATAGGGAATCAAGCGTCATCGACATTCCTCGCGGCTCGTCCCAGAAGGGGATCCAAAGGCAGGAGTGTCGATGAATTCGCTTACGGAAGGTGCGGGTGCAACAATCTGCGAAAGATGCCGAGATAGCGAGGTTGAAACAAGGCCATGTCTGCGGCGAAAAAGGCTGTGGCGACTGCGAAGGAAAGCAGAAACCGGATGATATCGCTGAGGGGTTTTGTTGGCTTGCGTGAATACGCCCATACACACCCAATGATGACCAACAAATTGGAGAACCACGCCGGAACCGCGATGAAAAGGTCTGGGCGCGCCAGATGTCCGGTATGGACCCAGTGGGATAGCTCTTCGAGCCCGTTAAAAAAGAAAGTGGTCGCAAAAACATTGGCATAATCCCATAGTCCCGCCACGGAAATCCCGATGAAATGTCCCCACCGGTTACCCTGAACACTCAGTCCGATCGTCGCGATGTACATCCACGCTTGAAAAAAGTGTAGCCAACGTATGTCAGGTTCAAAGAAGGCCGATATAGCCAAGACCAGAATAAAGACGCCCGCGCCGACCAAAATCAGCCATTCCGGGGCTCCAAATTGTCTGTTCGCTTCTTCCATGAACAGCAGTACGACGGCCTGCGCGAAAAAGTTCCAAGGGCCTTGTAGCTACGTCGCGACTCCGAGGGCCATTTCCTGAAAACCCGTTTGAACGTGGCGATTTGGTGCGTGTGGTAGAATAAATAGTTTATGACGGAGCAGAAATCTGCCACAGGCCTGCCTGAACAGGCCGATATCCAGCCGACACAGTTCGATCCTGAAGACGAATATCGCCCCGAACCTGAGCCTGAACCGCAGCCGCCATCCTGGATGGATGGGAGCCTGCGAATCGGGATTCATACCTCCATTGCGAAAAGCTACCTGGATGCGCTGGAATCGGCGCGCAAGCTGGGCTGCAATGCGCTGCAAATTTTTTCGGCTAGTCCACGGATGTGGCAGGGCGGTTCGCCGCGGATTCCGGAGGTGGACGCGCATGCGTTTCGCGCACGGCGGGACCAGCTGGGGCTGGGGCCGCTGGTCATTCATGCAAACTACCTGATCAATCTGGCGTCGGAACAGCGCATGCTGCAGACGCGGTCGATCCAGGCGTTCCACGATGAGATTGTACGCGCCATGGCTCTGGGGGCCGATTTTTTGGTGGTGCATCCGGGGGCGCGAGGCGAATCAGCGACGGGGCAGGCGATTTCCACGATTGTCGAATCGGTGAAGCAAGCCTCGAAGCGCGCGCCGATGGGTGGACTCCGGATCCTGATCGAGAACACCGCGGGGATGGGGACAGCGATTGGATCCCGACTCGAAGAAGTGGGAGAAATTCTGGCGGGATTGCGGAATGTGCCGGTAGGGGCTTGCCTGGATACGGCGCACCTTTTTGCAGCAGGTTACGACACCAAGAGCGAAGCTGGCTTGGCTTCGACGATCGGACAGATTGAGAGCACTATCGGGCTCGACAATGTTCCGGTA
>WNFO01002706.1_pt1 | contig 25874 bp, 24 predicted proteins | sample 5400251 | NCBI WGS metagenome assembly WNFO01 (sample SAMN13153354, study PRJNA577476) | soil metagenome | isolation source: 100 cm saprolite under Madrone tree | place: USA:California | collected 2016-06-14
GCCGTGCTGGGCCTGCTCGACGACTATCGGAGCCGGTCCGGCTTCGTCATCACCCCGGTCGTCGTGTGGGCGGGCGCCGCCGTCGAGCTTCAACCGAATCCCGACGAAGTGGCGAGCCTGCACCTGGTGCCGCTCAGCGATCTGGAAGCTCCGGGCATTCCCACCCTCGTCAGCATCCCCGAGAGCGACCGGCCGGTGATCCAGCTCCCGCTGCTCTCGCGCTTGATTCACGCCCCGACGGCGGCGGTCATCTACCAGATGCGCGAGGTCGTCATGCACGGCCGACCCACGCGCGTCGACCACTTCGAGCAGCCCGTCTGGGCCTGGCAGTGAATCCTCTCTCTGGAGCGAACATGAGCATGCTTGCAGGCAAGACCGCATTGGTGACGGGAGCCGGCCGGGGCATCGGCCGGGGCATCGCGCTGGCGCTGGCGAAGGCGGGAGCCAAGGTCGTCGTCAACGACCTCGGCGTCAGCCTGAGTGGCGAGGGCACGGACAAGCAACCGGCCGCTCAGGTCGCCGACGAGATCGTGCAGGAGGGCGGCAGCGCGGCCGCCAACTTCGGCTCGGTGGCCGAGCCGGACGACGCGAGCGCGATGGTCCGCCAGGTCGTCGATACCTGGGGCCGGCTCGACATCCTCGTGCACGTCGCGGGCATCCTCCGCGATCGGATGATCTTCAACATGACCGACACCGAATGGGACGCCGTGCTCGACGTCCACCTCAAGGGCGCGTTCAACACGAACCGGGCCGCGTCGGTCGCCATGCGCGAGCAGAAGACCGGGCGGATCGTGAACATGTCGTCGGTGTCGGCGCTGGGCGCGCCCGGCCAGCCCAATTACGCGGCCGCCAAGGCCGGCATCCTCGGGCTCACCTGGTCGACCGCCAACGCCATGGCCAAGTACGGCGTGACCGCGAACGCGATCCTGCCGAGCGGGCGCGACACGCATGATCGACTCCACGCCCCGCGGGCGCGAGTTCTTCGAGCAGACCGGCAAGTGGCCGAGCGAGGCGGCGGTGGGCACCGAGCGCGATCCCGATAACGTCGCGCCGCTGGTCGTGTTCCTCGCCAGCGACGCCGGGGCCGGCGTCACCGGCCAGGCGTTCCACTCGTTCGGCTACGGCTACACGCTGATGGCCCAGCCACAGGCCGTGCGCCGCCTGGAGGCCGACCGTCGCCTCACGCCCGAGGAGCTGGCCAAGCTGTTTCCGACCACGCTCGGCTCGGCGCTGCAGCCGCCTCCGGGCACCAACTTCGGCAAGACACTCGGCACCCGGCCGGAGGCCGAGTGGAGCGACCTCGGCGGGGGCGTCCGCTTCTGGCAGTGGGCGCGGGAGGAGCGGTGACCACCGTTCTCCTGGTCTGCCACGCCAATACGTGCCGCAGCGTGATGGCCCACGTGCTCCTGGAGCGCATGCTGGCCGAGCGCAACGGCCATCACCAGATCCGGGTGCGCTCCGGTGGTGTCGCGATGTACGCGCGTGACGGCATGATCGCGTCGCTCGACGCCCGCATCGTCTTGAGGGAGCACGGCATCCGCCTCGGCGAGTACGAGTTCACCTCGACCAACCTGCGGCAGCATCGCGAGATCATCGCCGAGGCCGACCTGATCCTCACCATGACCGCCGACCAGAAGCGCATCCTGGATGGATTCGCGGAGGCGCGTGGCCGCCCGATCTTCACGCTCAAGGAATTCGCCGGGACACCGGGAGACATCGACGATCCCGTCGGCCAGGGCGAGGATCGTTACCGGGCGTGCCGCGACGAGATCAAGGGCTGCCTCGAGCAATCGCTCGATCGTCTGATGAGCTTCAAGTGAGCAGGGCCGAGAGCGCCTGATACGCACGCTTCGCGCGCTCGACGGGCGAGAGATCCGCGAGCGCGCGGCACGGTGCCTCCACCGCCAGCGGCGCGGTGGCGGGCAACGCCGCCACCAGGTCCCTCAGCGGCAACGCGCCCTCACCGGGAAGGAGCCGACCCGTGCGCGCCTCGCGGATGAGTGCGGGCGTGTCGCCGGGCCCCGGCATGTCTGAAGACGCGTCGCAGATCTGTGCATAGCGCACGAGCGACGGATCGACCTGCGCGACGTGCGCCGGACGTCCGCCGGAGCGGCTGAAGTGCAAGGCGTCGATGAGGACCGACGCGTTCGGCCGCTTCGAGCGGGCCACGACCTGGGCAGCGTGGGCGAGCGTCCGGACCCCCGTGTAGATCGCGAACTCCAGACAGACGTGAAGGCCGTACGCGGCCGCGCGGTCACAGAGCTCGCAGAACCGCTCGATCGTCCGCGCTTCGTCGGGCTCGGCGCTCATGACGAGCACGTTGCGCGCGCCGAGCCGGGCCGAGACCTCGAGAAAACCCTCCGGGATGCCGACCGGCTGCTCGGGCTCGAAGCGCAGGAATTCCGTGTCGAGCACGGACACTCCGGTGTCCGCCAGCCGGCGCAACGTCTCCCGGAGCAGCGGGCCCTCGTGCAGGATGTCGTACGGAGGAACGCCCACGCTCGGCGTAGCGGTGAGCCGGATCCCGATGGTCCGGAACCCCGCGGCCGCTGCCGCCGCGACGAGCTCGGGTGGCGTCGTGTCCAGCACGGTCAGGTGAGCCAGGGAGATCTGCCGCCGGGTCATTCTTCGACGAGACTATCACCGACTATTGCGGATGCGTGAAGCTGCACACTATGATCCCACCACGGTGCTGCTCGGGCTCAAGATTCCACTGCCGATCCTCCTGAGGGCCGACTGGCCAAACGGACGAAGGAGCGATGCCATGAAGCCAAAACACGTGGTGTACCTCGGGATGGTTGCGATCGCGATCGCCCTGGTGTGGGCCGGCTCCGTCGTCACGCTAGGCGCCCAGCAAGCCGGGAGCGGCGCGGTCGCCATCGACGCCGACGACATCGGCGGCGTGGTGACGAGTCCGAATGGACCGGAGGCCGGAGTCTGGGTGATCGCGGAGACCACGGACCTTCCCACCAAGTTCGCCAAGATGGTCGTCACCGATGACCAGGGGCGCTACGTCATCCCCGACCTCCCGAAGGCGAGATATCGGGTATGGGTGCGCGGTTACGGGTTGGTGGATTCGCCGAAGATCGACAGCCAGCCCGGGAAGCAGCTCAATCTCCGCGCGGTCACGGCGCCGGACGCCGCCACGGCGGCGAAATACTATCCGGCGATCTACTGGTACACGATGATGAAGATTCCGCCGGCGCAGGATTTCGGCGGCACGACGGATATCCCCAAGGACGTCACTCAGGAACTCTGGCGCCGCCGGATGAACAACACCGACTGCATCGGCTGCCATCAGCTCGGTCAGGAATCGACGCGCACGATCCCGGCCGCGTTCGGCCAATTCAAGTCCGGGGCGGAAGCGTGGGGGCGCCGCGTCGCCTCCGGCCAGACGGGCGAATTGATGATGAACCGGCTCGCCGTGCAACTCGGCGGCGTGCCGTTCAAGTATTTCGGCGACTGGACCGATCGCGTGGCCAAGGGCGAGTTGCCCAAGCACAAGCCGCCGCGACCGCAGGGTGTCGAGCGCAACATCGTCATCACCTCGTGGGAGTGGAGTACCGACAAGCACTATCTGCACGACCTGGTCTCCTCGGATCGGCGCTACCCGACCGTCAACGCCTACGGCGCGCTCTATGGGTCGCCCGAGTACGCGACCGACAACATGGCGATCCTGGATCCCAAGACGAACAAGGTGACGTTCTTCAAGATGCCGGTCGCGGATCCGAGTGCCCCCGAATCGTTCGGGCCTCCCTTCCATGCCTCGGCCGCCGCGAAGCCGATGCTGCCCTCGGCGTACTGGGGCGAGGAGAAGATCTGGAGCCAGCGGGCCAACAACCACAACGGCATGTTCGACAAGAAGGGCCGGGTGTGGTTCGCCGCGGCCGTGCGCGGCATCGAGAATCCGGCCTTCTGCAAGAAAGGCTCGGAGCATCCCTCGGCCAAGGTGTTCCCGCTCGACCGCTCGGGACGCCAGGTGTCGATGCTCGATCCGAAGACGATGAAGTACAGCTTCATCGACACCTGTTTCGGCACCCACCACCCCCAGTTCGCCTATGACGCTGACGACACGCTGTGGCTGTCAGGCAGCGGCCCGGTTGCCGGCTGGGTCAACACCAAGGTGTGGGACGAGACCGGCGACGCCGCCAAGGCGCAGGGTTGGGCACCGTGGGTGCTCGACACCAACGGTAACGGCAAGGTCGACGAATGGACCGAGCCGGACAAGCCGGCCGAGGCGGGCAAGGACGTGCGCATCGCTGGTTCCGGTCCCTATGCCGTGATGCCGCATCCGACCGACGGTTCGGTCTGGTACACCTTCAACGTGTTCGTCGGTCGCCCCGGCTTCGTGCGCTTCGACCCCAAGACCAAGCTCTCGGAGTTCTACGCCGTTCCGAAGGAAGGCCTCGGGGTGCGCGGCGGCGACATCGACAAGGACGGCGTCCTGTGGGGCTCGGGCTCCAACGGCTCGCTGATCAGCTTCGACCGGCGCAAGTGCAAGGCGCCGCTCAACGGCCCGCAGGCGACCGGCGATCACTGCCCCGAAGGCTTCGCGTTCCACAAGTACCCTGGCCCGGGCTTCGACGGCTTCGAGAACACCAGCGCCGAGGCCAGCTATTACACCTGGGTCGATCACCACAACACGGCCGGCCTGGGCGACAACGTGCCGATCTCGACCGCGAACCTCCAGGACGGCTTCGTGGCCTTCAAGGACGGGAAGATGATCCTGATGCGCGTACCCTACCCGATGGGCTTCTACGCCAAGGGTCTGGACGGGCGCATCGACGATCCGAACGCCGGCTGGAAGGGCCGTGGGCTATGGAGCAGCAGCGGCGACCGCACGCCGTGGCTGATGGAAGGCGGCAAGGGCAGCAAGCCCCGCGCCGTGCACATCCAGGTGCGGCCGGATCCGCTGGCGCATTGATCTTCGCGCGTTGACGACGCCGGGGGCAGCGCGCCGGCGCTGCCCCCGGCGTCTTTACGGAGTGCGTGCGGGCAACCGAATCGTCCAGCTCGATCAGCGCACGCGCGGGCTGCGCGACGAGTCGAACGTAGAGCGTAGGAGACATAAAGGCTCATTATCGGTACTCCGCCACGGGCAGCCCGGCACCGGTATCATCTTTCGCCCTAGGTACAGCTCTTGAACCACCGCCCGATCAACGACGACGAACGCAAGCAGCTCCGCGAGCGCTACCAGTGGGAAATCGTCGGTCCAAACCCGCTCTGAACCGCCCACACCGGCGTCGTCGCGGCTAGAGCGCGCGTAGGAACACCACGAGGTCCTGCTTCTCGTCCGCGGTCAGCTGCGTCCCGAGGATCAGGTTGAAGAACTCGACTGTGTCGTCGAGAGTCAGTAGACGACCGTCATGCAGGTACGGCGGCGTGTCCTTGATACCGCGGAGCGGGAAGGTCTTGATGGGCCCGTCGGCGGCAGCCATCATGCCGTTGATCATCTGAGGCTTGTAGAAGCGTTCCGCGCGCAGGTTGTGCATCGAGTTGTCCGTGTAGTACGGCGGCACGTGGCACGTCGCGCATTGCCCTTTGCCGAAGAACAACGTCTGCCCGCGTAGCTCGGCTGTAGTGGCCTTCTTGGGGTCGAGCTTGCCGAGCACGTCGAGCTTCGGTGCGGGCGGGAAATCGAGGATCTCCTGGAACTCTCCCATGAAGTGGACCTGGCTTCCCCGTTCCAGGACGTTCACGCCTTTCTTGGTCGCGATCACGGGATCGCCGTCGAAGTAGGCGGCGCGCTGCTCGAACTCGGTAAAGTCCTCGACGGTCTTCAACGCCCGCTGCGAGCCGAAGAGGCGCTGGATGTTCACCCCGCGGAGCGACGGTGTCTCGATGCGATGACGGAATTCCTGCGGGCGGATATCGCCGACCAGGTGGGTGGCGCCGTTGGTATTCCCGTTCTGATGGCAATCGAAGCAGGCGACCCCGAGGCTGGGCTGCTCGCTACGGCGATCCGCGGTGGCATTGAATTGCTGCTGCGGGAACGGCGTCACCAGGAGCCGCAGCCCCTCGAGCTGTTTGGGATTCAAGATGCCGTTGAACAACTCGTAATAGTTGCTGATCGTCACCAGCTGACCCCGCGACACGTCCCCCAGGTCTGGTCGCGTCGTCAGGTAAACCGGCGACGGAAACTCCGGCAGGAACCGATCGGGAAGGTCGAAGTCGAGGTCGAAGCGGGTCAGATCGCGCCCCGTCTGCCGGCGGGTCTCGTCGATCAGGAACTTCGGAAAAACCATGCCGCCCTCGGGATGATTGGGGTGCGGTAGCGGCATAAAGCCCTGTGGGAAGGCGCCGCGCTGCTGGATCTCGTCGGCGCTCGCCTTCGCGAGCGCGTCCCACGTGACCCCCGTCGGCAGCTTCACCCGAACGCCGCCCTGGACGGGCTTGCCCCGGCTCATGGTCGTACCGACCACCGGCCGATCCGCGAGGTCGTAGCGCGCGACGAGCAAGTCCTGCTGGCGCTTCTCGATGCCTGCCTTCGCGGCGCGCATGCGGGCGAGCACCGTGCGGAAGTCCTCCTCGGTGACCTGCATGTAGCTGGAGGCGCGTGGATCGGCCCCCTCCGCTGCCCGCGTCCGCATCGCGACGTTGCCTATCGCCGCTCCCGCGATCACCAGCCCCGCCGCCAGGCTCACCACACACCCTCGATTCATCGCGCACTCCTTTCAGACATCCTTGTGATGCCGGTAGAAGGGCAGATGGTGCGGCAGCGGCGACACCGAAGTCGCTCTGCTCGGTTGGGCCTGCCGCCACCTCTAGCCCCCGGTGGTTTAATCAGAGCTAGGTAATCGTTTTCCATCCCGGCACGCGGAAAGGAGCTCGATCATGCCGATTCCATTACCCCAATCCGTGAAGAAACTCCTTCAGGACAAGGCCTACGGACACGTCGTGACCTACAACGACGAGGGAAGCGTACAGCTCACGATGGTGTGGATGGACGTCGAAGGTGACGAAGTCCTCTTCAACACATCGGAGGGGCGGCGCAAGTCTCAGAACCTGGGTCGCGATCCACGTATCATCGTCTCCGTGCAAGATCGCAACGATCCACAGGCGCACGCCGTGTTCTACGGCAAGGGCCGCGTCACCGAGGCCGGCGCCGACGATCATATCGACAAGCTCGCCAAGCGATTTCTCGGGGCGGACAAGTATCCGTTCCGTCAGCCTGGGGAAAAGCGGCTAGTCGTGCGTATCGGTGTCGACCGAATTGGCGGCTTCGGGTCCAAGATGAAACCCTGGAACTGACCCGGGGCTTCAGCATCCCGATCAGATCCCGCGGTGGTTCACCTTGAACCGATGCGTGAATCGAACGGGACGCAAGGGTTGGCTCCGACAACTTCCTACGACACGAAACGTGCGCCTGGTTCCGGTCGTCTCAACGAAGGGCTGCCAAGGTCACTAGTCCCGCTGAGCGCGATCGTCGTCGCCTGTCTCAGGCTGACCCATAGACAGAGCCGAGTGATGATCTCGCACGGCCTGCGGCGCTTGTCGCCTGACCAGCAAGCACCGAGTGCCATGGTCGAAGCGTCCAAATGACGTGAAGCTCATGAACGGCAGAGAAACACTCAGGACGCTACATCTACCACTGCGTCGAATCGCGCTGTGTCTCGACTGCGAGACGTGTTTCGAAATCGGCAGCGGTCCGTGTCCGGTTTGTGGCAGCGGCACATGGGCCTCGGTGGCTCGCTTACTGGACGGGAGGTATGACTCATGAAAGAGATCCTGGAACACGTTCGATTTCGCTCGGACGACGAACCCATCGCGCCCGTGACCATTCTCGACGCTCAAGGGCGCGTGGTGCGCGTGTTAGCCGCGGAAGAGTTCCGAACGACTCACCCGCTGGATGGCGCCTCTCGAGCCCCGGCGACGGCCCTCAGCCGTCAACGAGGAAGCGTCAGGCGGATGGCGCGGGACTAACGAAGTCAGGCCAGAAGGGCCTTTGCCCGTCCGGACCGTCGCCCCGCCCGCTTCGACGCGCTCGACCGTTGGCGGCGCGGCGAGGACGAAGACGCTGCGGGTGAAGCCGGGAGTGACATCGGCCGATCCGAGAAGTACTCGCCGAGCCACTTGCGTAGCACCAGCCGCGCACGGTGCGTTCGAGTCTTCACGGCAGGGATACTCAGCCCCGTGATCTGGCTGACCTCCTCCGGCGACAGGCCCTCGACGTCGCGTAACACCACGATCGCTCGGTGGTCTTCCGGCAGGGTGTCGAGGGCGACCGTCAACACCCTTCTCAGCTCGACTTGAAGCGCCGGATCCTCGACCTTCGCGGACCAGTCGTGAACGGACGGGGGATCCTCGTCGACCGTCGCCGAAACTTCGTCGAACGAGCTTGCGTGATGCCGCGCACGCCGGACGCGAAGTTTCGTGTACGCGCAGTTTGCGGTGATTCGATAGAGCCAGGAGCCTAAGGCCGCATCGCCTCTGAACGTGTCGATCCTTCGGACCACGGTCCAGAAGGCGTCCTGGACGACCTCCTCGGCATCCGAGCGGTTGCCCATGATACGGATCGCCAGGCGGTAGGTCCGATCTCCGTACATCGCGATCAGTGTCTCGGTGGCCGCAGGCTCCCGCCGGCGCAGTGCTTCCACGAGATTTACCGCGGGATCCTCGGTCGGTCGACTGCAAACGAGGAGCGTAGGAGACATAAAGGCTCATTATCGGTACTCCGCGACGGGCAGCCCGGCACCGGTATCATCTTTCGCCCTAGGTACAGAGGTCGTCAGGCCAGCCAGTTCAATAGGATCCGAGTCGTTCCGCATCCAGAACGGCCTGCGGCCAGTCTTGGCAGGCCGTCGCATGCAGTGGCCGCCCGCGGGATGTGGCGGCGGCGAGACTCCCGCAGGGATGAGGGGTGCAGGGTACGACCTTCGTCCAATGGCGACCGGCATGTCGGCCGTGCTGAGATTCCTCCCGCGATGGCCGTGCTGGTTTCGGAGCAGACTTCACTCAGCAAGAGCGAACGTCTCACTCATCAATGGTTCCGCCCGGGGATTGCCCGGATACCGGCCGACGACCCGGTCAGCCTCTTCCCGTGGGTGGCCGAACGGGTCGTGCGCGCCCGTGGCGCCGTCATCATCTCGCGCCTGGACGAACTGCCGCCCGACGTCTCTCGCGATCGCCAGTCCTTTCAGGAGTTCTCGATCAAAACTGAGGCGCGTTTTCGCATCATGCGTGGGGAGTCGTAGCTAAGGAAGACTTGTTCAATTGGTCAGGTGGGTGAGGAGGCAAGCAATGGTCCCCTTGGTGGATGTCACTGAGCAAAAACGGTTGAACGAGGCGCGCGAGGCGCAGATCCCGTGGAAGAAATGGGGCCCCTACCTCAGCGAGCGGCAGTGGGGGACGGTCCGCGAGGACTACAGCGATGACGGCAACGCCTGGGACTATTTCACCCATGACCAGGCTCGCTCACGAGCCTACCGGTGGGGCGAGGACGGGCTTGGGGGCCTCTCTGATGACAAGCAACGGCTGTGCTTCGCGCTGGCTTTGTGGAACGAGCGGGACCCCATCCTGAAAGAGCGCCTGTTCGGACTCACCAACAGTGAGGCGAACCATGGCGAGGACGTCAAGGAGTACTACTTCTACATCGACAGCACGCCCACGCACTCGTACATGAAGTACCTCTACAAGTACCCGCAGCGGGAGTATCCCTACCGGGACCTGATCGACACGAACCGGGGACGATCGCGGGAAGAGTTCGAGTACGAGCTGCTCGATACCGGCGCCTTCGGCGACGATCGGTACTTCGACGTGTTTGTGGAGTACGCGAAGGAGGGCCCGGAAGACATTCTCGTTCGCATTACCGTGCACAATCGTGGGCCTGAAGCGGCCCGGCTTCGTGTCTTGCCGACACTGTGGTTCCGCAACACCTGGTCCTGGGGTGAGGACGATCGAAAGCCTTCTCTGCGCGAGGTGCGGCCGGGTGTCATTCAAGCCACCCACCAGGAGCTCGGCGAGTACTGGCTGCTGTGCGATGGGGCGCCCGAGCTGCTCTTCACCGAGAACGAGAGTAACGCGTCCCGTCTCTGGGGCCAGCCCAATCCTTCCCCGTACGTCAAGGATGCGTTTCACGAGTACACCATCTCGGGCCGCCGCGAGGCGATCAACCCCGCCAAGGTCGGGACCAAGGCGGCGGCCCACTATGTCCTCGACGTGCCCGCCGGCGGAAGCAAGACCCTTCGCCTCCGTCTGGCGGCCGTCCGGAACGACGATGCCTTTGGCGGGTTCGACAAGATATTCAAGAGTCGGATCGCCGACGCTGACGAGTTCTACGATCGGATTTCGCCGACCTCGCTGAACGAAGATGAACGGCGGGTGCACCGCCAGGCGCTGGCGGGAATGCTGTGGAGCAAGCAGTACTACTACTTCGACGTAGATCGATGGCTTCAGGAGCACAGGAATCATCCGCTCCTGGAATCCGCCGGCCGCGGCGGCCGGAATACCGAATGGTTCCACATGCTGAACGCCGACGTGATCTCGATGCCGGACAAGTGGGAGTACCCCTGGTATGCCGCCTGGGACCTGGCTTTCCACACGCTTTCCCTGGCGCTCGTGGATTTCGATTTCGCCAAGGAGCAGCTGCTGCTGATGCTGCGCGGTCTCTATGCCCACCCCAATGGGCAGATTCCCGCCTACGAGTGGAACTTCGGCGATGTGAATCCGCCGGTGCACGCCTGGGCCACGTTGTCGCTCTACAAGATGGAGCGGACCCTCGGCCGGGCGGATCTTCGGTTCCTGGAACGAGCGTTTCAGGGGTTGATGCTGAATTTCAGCTGGTGGGTCAACCGCAAGGACCCGGCCGGGCGCAACGTGTTCGCCGGGGGATTTCTGGGTCTGGACAACATCGGCGTGTTCGACCGCAGCGCCCAGCTCCCCACGGGCGGATCTCTGGAGCAGGCGGACGGGACGGCCTGGATGGCGTTTTACTGCCAGAACATGCTGGAGATCGCCCTCATTCTCACCGAATACGACCCGATGTACGAAGAGGTCGCCTACAAGTTCGTCGAGCATTTCCTGTGGATCTCTTACGCGATGGACCGCATGGGCGAGCATCACGACGAGATGTGGGATGAGAAGGACGGGTTCTTCTATGATGTGCTGCGACTGCCCGACGGCCAGGCGATGCGTCTGAAGGTGCGGTCGCTGGTCGGGCTCCTGCCACTGTGTGCGACGACGGTGTTCGAGGCCAGCGCCGTAGAGCATTACCCGAAGCTGATGGAGATGATCGCCCTGTTCCGGAAGCGCCATCCCGGGGTCGTGTCCCATGTGGCCCCGACCGACCAGGGGTTCATCGGCCATAAGGGACGGCGTCTGCTGTCGATCCTCAACAAGCAGAAGCTGGAGCGAGTGCTCGCCTACATGCTCGACGAGAACGAGTTTCTCGGGCCCCACGGTATTCGCTCGCTGTCGAAGTATCACCTGGAGCATCCGTTCGTGTTTCACGTCGGCGGCCAGGAATACAAGGTCCAGTACCTGCCGGGCGAATCGAATACCGGGATGTTCGGAGGCAACTCCAACTGGCGGGGCCCCGTCTGGATGCCCGTCAATGTCCTGCTGATCCGCGCGCTCTTGAACCTGTATATGTTCTACGGCGATGACTTCAAGGTTCAATGTCCGACGGGTTCGGGGCCGTACGTGACGCTGTTCGAAGTGGCTCGAGAAATCTCCCACCGGCTGGCCGGTGCGTTCCTGCGCGACAAAAAGGGACGGCGGCCGGTGTACGGAGGAACCGCCAAGTTCCAGAACGATCCGCACTGGCGCGATCTGATCCTCTTCTATGAATACTTCCACGGTGACAATGGAGCGGGGCTCGGCGCCAGCCACCAGACGGGGTGGACCGGTTCGATCGCTCGCCTGCTCGACCTGTTCGGGCGTGTCGAGGCCAAAGACCTGGAGATGGAAATCGCGCAACTTGCCGACCGGCTCGTGAAGGAGCAGGTGGGCGGAGAAAAGATAGGCAGGAACTAAGGATCTTCTACCACCGCACGCTGGACGTCGGACGTGTCCTGGCCCAGCGCTACGTGTGGGAATTCGGCGACAAGTAGCTTCGCGGCGGCGCGCCGCGGCGGTCGCTCATATCCGGGCGGCGGGCCTCACACCGAACCTTGGCATACGCGGGCGGTGTCCGACGCTCGAACGGAGTTCCCAGACTCGGGGTGAGCCGGGTGGGGTGCGTCGCTCTCTCGGTCTCATCAGGCATTGGACCCGAGGCGGGGGCCCGGCGTGGAGCCTTGGTATATCCGCGAGCCGTGCCCGATCCTCGGATGGTTGCCGAGGAGTTCCCGCGCTTGCTCGTCTGCTTGCCCGGAATGAGTCGCGGTGGGCGCGCGACTGCGGGTCGTGACGTAACGTCCGATGCGATGTAGACGCGACCACTCCTGTAGTACACCCGGTGCGCCTGCTCCTCCTTGATCACGCCAGCTAGTTCGCCAGCATGGAGGTCATGGCGGAAGCCCAAGTACGTCCCGGCGTAGAGGCTGGGCTCACGCATTGCGCTCGTCCACAGCTTCCTGAACCGCGCGCTCCACTTCCTCAGCCGTCGCTCGAACGGTGCCGCGCCTGGACACCTTCGACACCTTCGCCGGCTCCGCAGCTTCGCGAGGACGCTCAGCCGTCAGGATTAACACCACGCCAGTCGGCCCCATGAATCCTTGCTCGGCGACGCGCTCGATGGCTCGCGCCATGTCCTGCTTCCTGATGGAGACCAACGCCTTCTGCGCGAGGACACGTACAGCGTTGGCGCGCTCGCTTGCCGCGTGAGTGAGGGTGACGGCCTGACCTTCACCCGCTCGAACGCTGGCCACGTCGCTCGTGAGCCGTCCCCGGGTCGCCCGGGCCTTGAATCCTGGCCCGGACCTCGTGGCCTTGCTTCAAGGTCACGGGCCTACTCGCGACCTCCCATTCGCCGTCAGCGTCGTGAAGCGGTCGCCGATGCGGAGCTGCTCCGGGAAGATGGCCACCGACTCGGCTGACGAGGGACGGCTCCGCTTCGGTCGGTCCATCATGGCCAAGGTTACTGCAAGGGAATGGGGCGCGGTTGCTGGCCTCCGGGGGCCATGTACGATGCGACCCCACTGCTCGATCAAGCGAACCGCTGCTTGGAGATGGTACTGGCGGGGGCGTTTCCCCTGGGGACCCTGTGTCGCTAATACTCGCGCGACCAGACGTACATCGAGTAATTGTCCGAGCCGTCCTTCGCGCGGTCCAGACGATAAATTGTGTACATCATCTTCCCGCCCAGCATCTTCTCGTCGCACACGAGATACGTGGCGCCGTACTTGGAGCACGTTCCGTCCGCTGGCTGCGCCTTCGTGATCCGATCCATCATCGTTCGGTGCAGACCGCGAAGCTTCTCGTCGTAGGTCGTTCCTGAACGGACATCGCAGCGCGACATCTCGTCCTTGGGCATCATTGCCTTGCATCGCTTGACCCTGTTGTCGTACATGCGCTCGGCCAACGACTTTTGCTTTTCGGCCCCGCTCTTGTCGGAGGCGCCAAGAGCAAGTGCCGTGAGGGCGAGTGTCGCCAGTATCAAGCGAAGTCGGCTGTCGCGACTGTGATTCATGTCGCCTCCGTAGTCAGGTTCAACCCGCGATAGTTGATCTTCGACAATCGGCAAGCGCGCGGTCGATCCTCGGGAACTCCGCGAGGGCACGACTCTCGCCCATCCGCTGGTCACCCGTGCGGAGCCAGGGGAGGTACGCGCTGCCACCGAGGATGGACCGGGGGCGCTGCGTAGTCGGGTCTCACGCGGGGCTGGCGGCCATCGCCGGCTCCGCAGCTCTACGAGGCCCTGAGCGCGCCCTCCTGGGCGGTGGCGGTTTCGAGCGCGACCCGCGCTGCCTTCACCTCGTCGGCCGCGCGTGTGAGCGCGTCACGCAGCGCGATCATGTCGCGGATGCCGTTCTCGATGAAGTCCATCGCGTCGTCATGCAGCGCGGCCACGTGCTCAACGGAGCGGCGTAGGCGCTCCACCTCTTTCTTCTGCATGGCCCCAGACCCTCCTGCGGCCAGCCTACGGCGGGAGCTGCCCCCGGCCCAAGAAAGTTCGAGCTGGCGATCCGGGCCGTGCCCACTGCTTCCCTGACGCGCGGTCCGAGCCCGAACGTCGATCGGATGCCGATGGCGCGCGTCAAGGAGCGCGAGCAGATCGAGCGCGCCGGCTGGTTCAAGGGATCGTGCGGGGGCGTGGGGAAATATTTTCCCACTCGGCGGGCGGTCGCCCGAAGGTGGCGTTGAACGTGGCGTCAGCACCTCCTTGGTTGCTGATGGACATACGACGAGCCGCTCGAAGAGCGGACACTTCACTTGCTCTCGGGAGCGGACAGATCATGTGCTCCCTACACGAGTCGATGCGACCGCTTGACCGGACGGTTCTCGGTGCCTAGACTCCGGACAAGGCTTCATGGCTCGGACCGCCGAGCGTTTCGGGAGGGTGGTGCGTGGCAGGGGCATTTGCGTTTCCGGGAGGAGGCACGCCATGAGTATCCTCGCCATTTCCGACACCGCGGGCAGCCTCGGCAGGGAGATCGGACGTACAGTCGCGGCAGCCCTCGGGCATGAGTTCGCGGACCGCGAGATCATCTCGAAGGCCGCGGAGCGCTTCGGCGAAGGCGTCCTGGAGCTGACCCACGCGACGGAGGAGAAGCCAAGCATCTGGGAGCGCTTCACAGAGACCCAGCGTCGGTACATGGCCTACGTCTCACAGAGACCCAGCGTCGGTACATGGCCTACGTCGAGGCGATCGTGCTCGAGATGGCCGCGCGTGAGACCGTCGTCCTGGTGGGTCGAGCGTCGACCGCCATCCTCGGGAAAATCCCCCAGGCGCTGCGCGTGCGAATCAGCGCTCCCGAGGGCATCCGTGCGCAGCGAGTCCACCAGCAGCAGGGGCTCACCGCGGACGCGGCCCTCGACTACGTGCGGCGATCCGATCGAGAGCGCGCCGCGCGTGTGAGGTTCCTCTACCACGTGGACTGGGACAATCCCTTTTCCTACGACCTCGTCATCAACACCGAACGACTGAGCGCCGACGAAGGCGCCCGACTGATCTGCCAAGCGCTCCAGGAGAAGCGTGTTGAGATCACCCCCACCGCACGGCAGACGATCAGGGATCTGAGTCTGGCCGCGCAGGCGAAAGCCGCGCTCCTCGCGAATCCAATGACCAGGCTTCGGCAGATCTTCGTCACCTCCACCGACGGGCACCTCGCTCTGAGCGGAAGCGTCCGCACCGAAGAGGAGCGCCGAGTGGCGCAGGGAGTGGTGGCTAGCCTTCCGGGTGTCACGGGGGTGCTGAACGACATCGTCGTGCTCCCTGGGAGCCTGAGCAGGTTCAGCGCTGGATAGAACCCACGACGCAGAAGGCCGTGGTCGTCAGAGAGGGCAGGAGGAACGCTAGCGAGCTGATGCGCAGGGCTGTACTTGCCCGCTGGAACCGAGCGAAGAAGACCGCGACGAAGAAGAGGGGCTGATGGCTTCGCGCTCACGGCCGAGGAGTCGCGCACGGAACTGCGTGTCTCTCGCCCCCGTTGAGGCGGTCAGGCGCCGATTCCTGAACGTCGCCGGGGTCTCCGTGGAAAAGGGACCGCAATGGCGCTGGCGGATCGTGAACGGCTTCGGGGAGATTCTTCGGGAGTCGGCGGCGTCCTTCCCGACTCTTCTCTCAGCCCTCGCCGACGGCCGGCGGACCTTGGTCAAGCTGCGGGATTAAGCAGGTGTCGCCCATCCTTCACGAGCTTCGCGCCAACGGCAACGGCTCGCACTGAGCCAAGAAGGCCCGGCATGAGCGTCACGATGTGCTCGAAGTGCAACGAGCGCCCCGCCGCTAAAGGTCAGCGCTGGTGCTCTTCGATGCCGGAAGGGCAAGGCGCCCAACGGGGGAACGCAGGCCGCCTTGAGGAAAGCCCAAGCAAGACGTCGTGATCAACGACCACGGACTGCCGGGATCCGGATCGTCTACAGGCAGTGGCCGGAGGGATACGATCCGCTCAGGAAGGGAGAGCGTCCGATCGCGCTGCCGTTGTTGTCGTGCTGGCGACCGCTGTCCGGGACGTGAAGACGGCCGTCGAGGCGATCAAGCGCGGCGCTTACGACTACATCACGAAACCATTTGACGTTGACGCGATCGTTCTGCTTGTCGACCGCGCCCTGGAAAAGCGGCCCTCGAGAGGCAGGTGCTGTGCCTGCGGTCGGAGCTTGCCTTTCCCGGCCTCGACGACGGGATGGCGGGCTCATCGGCGGTCACCCCGAGATGCAACGAATCTACCAGGTCATTCGCCAAGTGGCGGGCACACCGACGGCGGTGCTCATCACCGGAGAGAGCGGAACCGGCAAGGCTTCAGATCGCGCCGTTGCCGGTCGCGCCGTTGCCGGCGACTGAGTACCGCTGAAGGGTTCAACCGAGAGCGCGGCTCAGCCGCTCCTTCAGCCAGCATCGGAGATGAAGGATGCGGTCGGCCGTCGTGCCGACAGGTTCTGTCGGCTTGATGGGCGCCCTGCACGATGAACACATCGTGGACTGATCGCTCATGCCGTCATCATGGGCTATAACCGCCGCCAGGGAAACAGGAAAAGATTTTCTGATGCCGTCGTCGCATAGACGGGCTCGACGCTCGCATGTAGACTTCGTGAAACATGACTCGCGCCAACACGCGCAACACGGCTCCGCTCGTTCTCGTCGTCGATGACCACGCCGCCACTCGCGAGCTGTACTCGACGTACCTCAGGACCCAAGGTCTGCGCGTCCTCGTCGCCACTAATGGCGCCATCGGGGTCCGCATGGCGGTCGCCTCGCGGCCAGACGTGAGCGTAATGGACTTGTCGATGCCGATGCTCGACGGCTGGGCGGCGATCCGGGCGCTGAAACGGCACAGGGGCACAGCGCGCATTCCGATCATCGCCTGTACCGGGCACGTCGAGGGCGGCAGTGGAGAAGCGGCCATCGACGCGGGCTGCGACGCCTACCTCTTGAAGCCGTGCCTGCCCGAGCACCTGCTGAAGGAGATCCGCACGCAGCTCGCGCGAGCCAGCCAGCGCCGCGCGTAGTCAGCGCACGCCGCCGCTTCCATTCCCGAACCACCGGCGCGAAGTTCTGCACGCGGCAGCGCCATCAGCGCGACGTGAACGACGAGGCCGGCTGAATCGCTTAACGATGACGCGTGGGCCGGCTTCCGCCAGGGCGCTGACGCGCGCGTCGTCCTGGAGCGTAGGAGACATAAAGGCTCATTATCGGTACTCCGCGACGGGCAGCCCGGCACCGGTATCATCTTTCGCCCTAGGTACAGATCCGGCTTGGCTTCCTCGACTTCGTGGAGCGTCAACGCGCAGCGCGGCAGGCGCGGCTGCTCCCCGAGTTGTCCGTGGGGAAGTACGGCTCCGCGTCGCGAATCGCTTCGAGAACTGCGCCGGTCGGCTGCTTCGGTCCATTGGCATCACGGGCAAGCGGAAGGTGCTGCACTCGGCGAGGCACACGGTGAAGGATCGGCTGCGGGCGGCTCAGGTGCCGCTCGACGTGCAGAACGCCATTCTCGGGCATGCTGCGGGAAGCGTCGGAGAGAGCTACGGCGTCGGATACCCTGCGCCAGTGTTGCTGGAGGCGGTGTCGAAGATCAACTACACGACCACATAGGCCGACGCGCTCATGTAGGAAAATATTTTCCCACACAACCGCTCGGAATGCTTCGCATCGTATACTCCTCCTGAACAAGAAGCGTGCGGCCACAGAGGTTTATATAAGAGACGTAGAAGTTATATAAGAAGAAGCAAAGGCTATATTTTATTCTTGACAGCGGGTCTCTCCGAGGTCCATTTTGCCGTGGTCTAGTGGTTGGCGCGTCGTCGAAGCGGGACAATCAACGGCGCGCTTGCTTCAGCGTCGCGGCGGCACGTCGCGAGGGTGCAGTGAGGCTGCGCTTCTCTGGTGCATGGGCGGCTCTCCCGTAGAGCCGCAGCTCGCGTCAGTTCCTCTCCGTGCTCCATACCTTTTGCGTAGGCCCCTCTGGTGGCCTGCTTCCTCTGCGCATGATCTGCGTGCAGAGGGGAGAGGAGGACCGCCGTGGCTCCTCGAACGTCTCCGCCCCAGGCCGCAATCTTCAACTCGCGTGACGAGGTGATCGAGGCGATTCGCTCGGCCGTCGAGAACGACGGCTTCGCGACGGTGCCGGCCCGGCTGCCGGAGATCCGGAACGGGACGCGCGACCTGGTGGCTTTCATCGAGGTACACTGCCCGGACGTGACAATTTATATAAGGAAAATAGAACATACTTTTAGTCCTTGATGGGGGGCCTCCAAGCGGTGGAGAGCGGAAGCAGCGACACGGAAAACAGATGCGCGAAATTGAACCACATCAGGCGAGGCGTCGCCGTTGTCGCGTAGCGCATGAGATGGTGGTGATTAGCCCAGACAATTGCGATGAAAAGGTAGCTCACGGCGTAGCTCAGCCATGTAGGCCACAGCAACAGGAGCGCCTTGTAGGTGGGTAGCTCTGGCGGCCTGAGATCTAAAACCAAGACCGTGATCAGAACGGCAAACACCGCGTCTGAGAACGCGCTCAACCGCTCCGGTGTCGCTGCGCGGAGCACGGCCGGCTCCTTTACTGTGTGCTACCGCCGATTCGGCAGCCGTGACTTCAAGGTACCTGCCATAAGCCTCAGGACTACTACATTACTGGCTTGGAGAAATCCGGCTGGATACGCGGAAGCGGTGTGAAAGTGCGCACGTTCAGGTCAGCTCTCCGCCGGAGCGCTGAATGACTGCCAGCGGGCCGGCGTGGCCATCGCGGCGCCGGGGCGGTTGGCCTAGCCCCGGTAGAACGCGAGCAGCCCCCGCGTGTGCCGCCGTCGCCGGCAGCCCGCGTTGCATGCGGAGCGTCGGTGAGCGATCGTCCGACTTATCGCGATCGCTGGTTGGTGAGCAGCAGGAGCAGGAACACACCGCGATCGTTCTCACGACTTGTCGGCGCCGTTCGCTGGAGCGTCGCGGGCTGATTCGTGTCATGTGTCGGCGTGACGACCGTAGGCGTCGGAGTCGAGACTCGGCTGGCGGCGTTGCTCCCGGCACCCAACGCAAGCACGGCAACGAGAACATGGGCGACGATGAGACCGAGCTTCCACGTGCTTTCCAAGCCACGTTCAGCCTAGCATCCACCCATCGTCGGGGCGTAAGAATCTATCGTCCGCCTCGCGTCGTCCCAGCTGCTCGGGCGGACGGGAGCGTGTGCGAGCGACGGCCAGCGGAGGGCGCCGAGCGGTTAGCGCGTCGCGCTCGCGAGGGGGTCGTTCAGCCTCCGCGGGAAGACCGGCAACCGCAACCGGCCCTGCATCACCTCGGCTCAAAAGCCCCGCCCGCGGCCCCGAGGCTCCAGGATCTCGCTGTACGAGTAGATGCTGACACGGTAGGAAGCCGGCTGCTGGGGCGCGATGTCCACCAGCGGGGCGTCGGCGACGAAGTAGCGCCGGCTGAAGGGCGCCATCGGGCTTCCGGCCGCCCAACTGACCTTCTGAGCGAGAATTCCGCCGCCCGCATCGAGCGCGTCAACGAGAAGCTGGACGTCGCCGACGGTCTTCGGCGACGCGTTGTAGAGATAGCCCTTCACAACCGGATGCCCTCGCCACTCTCCCGCCTCCCAATCGAGCTTGAACCAGCGCTCCCAGCCCGGCTGGAGCGTAGGAGACATAAAGGCTCATTATCGGTACTCCGCGACGGGCAGCCCGGCACCGGTATCATCTTTCGCCCCTAGGTACAGCGCGGACAACAGGCCCGCCAAGAGATTCCTGAAGGCGCTGGGAGCCAATTCACCGAAAACGCGGGACCGTTGTAGGCCCGAGCGAACAGACCTCGCCCCGAAGGGCTCCGGATGGCGGTCAGGCGTCGATTGCAGCGGCGCGGTTGGTATCCACAGACACGGTAAAAGGCGGCGCGCGATCCACGTACTCAGCAGACCGCCCGGCGCTCGCGAGAATTTCGTCAATCACCTTGGCGTCGTCGATGATGGCGATCAAGCGCAGGCGCCCGCCGCATCGCAGACAGGCGAGGACGTCGATACCGAAGGCGCGCCGCATGAGATTGGCCCAGGCCCAGTGACGAAGCTTCATCGTCGCCGTCGCGTCGTCACGCGCGTTGGCAGACAGGCTCGCGGGGACCGGAACCTCAGCGCGCGCGGCGCCGTAGGCCACTACGAGCGCGCGCCAGTGAGCATGAGGCGCGAGCACGCCATGGTAGAGCACGAGATTGATCCGGGGCCGCGGCGTTATAGCGGCCAGCTTCTCGAGGAATTCCAGCGGTTCGAACATGAGATGGCGCGTGCCGTCCGCCCAGGCGGTCTTCAGCGTGAGTAAGACGCGGCCGTCGCCCATGAGGCGGAGCCGGTCCTGGGCCACCGCCGGGCGTAGCAGATAGCGACAGAGCTGTTCCAGGCGCGCGCGGTCCGCCGCCGGCACGGCGACGTTGGCGTGGAGATCGAAGCCGGCGATATGCGCGTGCCGCGGACCGCCCAACAGCACCCACGGGGCGTCGGGCTCCTCCCCCACGCGCCACACGCGCGCGCCCGCGCGGCGGCCCAGGGCGATTCGCCCCTGAATCGAGGCACTGCTAATGCCGGCGAGAGCCGGTGATTCTTCGGCCACCGGGTCGCGCTGGGGCAGATCGGCGCCGCTGGTGTCGAAGCCTCGGCGCTGGAGGAGACGTCGCACCCGCGTGTCGATCATCGCAAGCACGATGCCGATCTCTTTATCCGTCGGGGGCGGTAGGGGCCGGAAGCGAAGAGGCGCGCCCGCGCCTTCGATGAAGACGCCGTCGAGGACCAGCGTGTGGAAATGGACGTTGAGGTTGAGTCCCCCGCCGAACCGCTGGATGACGGTCACGCACCCTGATCGCCCGTCGCTGATACCATGCCGACGCGCCCGTCGCCGCTGGAAGCCCAGCAGCACTCGCACGTAGACCGCGAGCACGGCGCGAGACAGCGCGTGATCCCACGCCAGGAGATAGCGAAGACGGTGAGGCAGGCTAAGCACCCACTGGCGCACGGGCACACGCGGCAACACGCCGTCGACGAGGCGGGCGGCGTACTCGGTCATGCGCCGACCACCGCAGCTCGGGCAGAAGCCGCGACCCTTGCACGAGAACGGCACGAGCCGCTCGAAGGCGCAATCGCTGCACCGAAGGCGGGCGAAGCCCAGCCTCAGCACGCCGCACGTGAGAAAGTCCCTAAACTCCTGTTCCACAAACTTCGGCAGGCACGACCCGTCGGCGTGATGCGTCGCCGCGTCGAGGAAGGCATCGAGGTGCTCGTCGATCACGCGGTACAGCACGCCGTGCTCGACGTCGCGTGGCCGATAGTCCACGGTGCTGAGGGACATAGGCAGCACATAGGCTCAGCACGAAGACGCGGACAATGCCCAGAGATGGATACGCCGCAGGCGTTGTGGTGGGGAGGAAAATGGACCCTACACGCCAGGCAGCTTCTTCCCAGTCGCCTCGCTGGCGTCACCCGCTTCAGGGTTCGACAGACGCATCGACGATCCGAACGCGGGCTGGAAAGGCCGCGGGCAATGGTTCATTACCCCCAGAATCATCAATCACCTGATTCCTGAGCCGAAGTGTGTGCTCAACCCCGGACTCGGCGCGAAGCCCAGCCTCGTGATAACCTCGCGGCACGGCGCCCGGGGCGACCCCCAGTAGCCGCTGAGAAGACGAACCCGTCGTCGTCGGAGGAAGGCACATGAGCGGCAACGGCCACCAGACTCCCACGCAGATTCGCGCGAGCCTCAGCCACCCGGTCATCGACGGCGACGGGCACTGGGTCGAGTTCGACCCCGTCTTCTCCGAGCGGATGCGCAGGGTCGGCGGCGACAAGGCCGCCAACGGATGGCTCGCCGCATTGCAGACGACCGAAGACGCGCTTAGCATGTCGCTCAGCGAGCGCCGGCGGCGGCGCGTCGCCCAGCCGGGCTTCTGGACCCGCCAGGCGTCGAACACGCTCGACCGCGCCACCGCGATGATGCCGCGCCTGCTCTATGAGCGCCTGGACGAGTTCGGCTGCGACTACGCCATCATCTATCCCACCGCCGGGCTGCGCATGCCGCGGATCGGCGACGACCCCACCCGGCGCGCGGTGATTCGCGCGCACAACATCGTCACCGCGGACTACTTCCGCAAGCTCAGTGATCGGATGACGCCGGCCGCGATCATCCCGATGCACCATCCCGACGAAGCCGTCGAAGAGCTCGAGTTCGTTACCAAGCAGCTCGGATCGAAGGTCGGGATGTTCGGCAGCGGGATGTCGCGACGCGTGCCGTCGACGCCGCAGTCCGATCCGGACGGGAACCGCCTCGCCGTCTACTACGACGTGCTTGCCATCGACAGCGAGTACGACTACGAACCCGTCTGGGAAAAGTGCGAGGAGCTCGGGATCGCGCCCACCTTCCACAGCTCGGGCAGTAATCAGGGGCTGCGGAACTCGCCGTCGAACTTCGTCTACAACCACATCGGTCACTTCGCCGCTGCCGGCCACGCGGTGTCCAAGGCGATCTTCCTCGGCGGTGTCACGCGCCGCTTCCCGAAGCTGCGGTTCGCATTCCTCGAAGGCGGAGTCGGCTGGGCGGCGCAGCTCTTCGGCGACCTCATCGAGCACTGGGAGCGGCGCAACCGCAAGGCGCTCGAGAAGATGGATCCACGGACGCTCGATCGCGGGATGCTGATGAGCCTCGCCGAGAAGTACGGCGATCCCGACGTCGCGGCAGCGCTGCAGGCGCGCGATGGCTGGCCGGACAAGGATGCGAACCTGACGGGCGGCGTCGAGGATCTCGACGATTTCTCCGCCTGCAAGATCACCCGCAAGGAAGACTGGGTCGATCTCTACGCCAAGCCCTTCTACTTCGGGTGCGAGGCGGACGATCGGATGAACGGCACGGCCTTCAGCAAGAACAACCCGTTCGGCGCGAAGCTGAACGCGCTCTACAGCTCCGACATCGGGCACTTCGACGTGATCGACATGCGCGATCCCCTGCCCGAGGCGTACGAGCTGGTCGAGGACGGCGTGATCAGCGACGACAACTTTCGCGACTTCACCTTCGCCAACGCGGTGCATCTCTGGGGTACGCAGAATCCGCGCTTCTTCGAGGGCACCGCGGTGGCGAAAGAGGCTGCTGCGGAGTTGGCGCGAGCGGCGGCGAGATAAGGACGGGGCGAGCCCGAAACGGCGCGCTATCCGATGTGCCGCGGACTGTCGCCGGGGCCAGTAGCAAGCCCGACGACAATCTCCGCCGCCCGCCGGCACACGAGCACGGCAAGCCATGCCGTCCTTGCGACAATCGCTCCCCGCATCCACCGCTTGGTCAGCCGCAACGCGCGGATCGCCTGTCGTATCCTGGCCCCGTGAAATGCTCGCGCTACGGTCACGCGAATCGTGCGGGGCGTCGATTCTGCGCCGCGTCGCGTGGGTCCTCTCGAAGAGGAGAATGAAATGCTCGTGAAGCCCGAAGAAGTCGGACTGTCGTCGTCGCGGCTCGGACGCATCACCGATCACCTCCAACGTTACATCGACGCCGGCAAGCTCGCCGGCACCCTCACGCTCGTCGCGCGCCGGGGAAAAATCGCGTACTTCGAGCCGCAAGGCCACCTCGAGATCGAGCGGAAGCGGCCGATCACCGAGCATGCGATCTTCCGCATCTATTCGATGACGAAGCCGATCGTGAGCGTGGGGCTGATGATGCTGTGGGAGCAGGGGCGCGTTCAGCTCGACGATCCGGTGGGGAAGTTCATCCCGTCGTGGCGCGATCAACGCGTCTTCGTCGGCGGCAACCATCCGGCGTGGAAAACGACGCCGGTCGAACGCCCCATGACCATCCGCGATCTGCTCTGTCACACCTCAGGGCTCACCTACGGCTTCATGGAGCGGACGAACGTCGATGCGGCCTATCGCAAGCTCGGCGTCGCCGACCGCACGCGCGCCGGCTATACGTTACGCGACATGATCGACGAGCTCGCCGCGCTGCCGCTCGAGTTCTCGCCGGGGACGCGCTGGAACTATTCGCTGTCCACCGATGTCGTCGGGTACCTGATCGAGGTCATCTCGGGCCAGCGCCTCGACGCGTACCTGCGCGAGCACGTGCTGCAGCCGCTCGGCATGACCGACACGTCGTTCGTCATCAGGGCGGAGCAGGTCGAGCGCTTCGCCGCGAACTACCAGCGGCAAGCGGACGACGGCCTGAAGCTGATCGACGATCCCGTCAACAGCCTCTATCGCGACGGCGGATTCTTCTCCGGTGGCGGCGGACTCGTGTCGACGGCGCCCGACTATTTCCGGTTCACGACGATGATGCTGAACCAGGGCGAGCTCGACGGCGTCCGCGTGCTCGGCCGGAAGACGGTCGAGCTGATGACCATCAATCATCTGGCCGACGGTCAGGATCTGACGACCCTGGCGCAGCCCGGGATGTTCACCGAAACGGCGTACGGCGGCGTCGGGTTCGGCCTCGGCTTCTCGGTCATGCAGTCGCCGGCGCGCGCGCAGATTTCCGGAACGCCGGGAGAGTTCGCGTGGGGCGGCGCCGCCGGCACCGCGTTCTGGGTCGATCCCGTCGAGCAGATGATCGTCGTCTTCATGACGCAGATCATGCAGATGGGGTTGCCGTCACCGTATCCGATCCGCCGCGAACTGCGCACGCTCACGTACTCCGCCGTGATCGAGTGACCACCGTCATGAACGTGTTCGTCCACGGGGGTGAGCGGGCGTAGTACGATTCGCCATGCCGTCACGTCTCAACGCTCTCCCAGGTTGGGTGTGGGCTGCGCTCGTCGCGGCGGCGATCGTGATGCCCGCACGCAGCGCACACGCGCAGTCACTCGAGCCGAGGTCCTACGTGAACACCCCCGTCGGGATCAATTTCTTGCTGCTCGGGTATGGCTACACGCAAGGCGAAGTCGGCTTCGACGCGTCGACTCCGATCACGGACGCCAGGGTTCACGTCCACGCCGGTTTCCTTGCCTATTCGCGGTCCCTGGACCTGTGGGGCCTGTCGGGGAAAGTCCTGGCGGCGTTACCCGTGGCCGATGTGTCGGGCAGTGCCAAGCTCAACGGTCAGGAAGTGGAGCGCGACGTGCTCGGCCTCGGCGATCCGCTGCTCCGTCTGTCCGTCAACTTCTTCGGCGCCCCCGCCCTCTCGATGGACGAATACGCGACGTACCACCAGGACGTCATCGTCGGGGCCAGCCTGCAGGTGACCGCTCCGCTGGGCCAGTACGACTCGACCAAGCTTCTGAACGTGGGGACCAACCGCTGGTCCATCAAGCCGGAGCTCGGGGTGTCCAAGGCCTGGGGCCCCGTCACCCTGGAGGTGATTCCCGCCATCACCTTCTTCACGAACAATGACGATTTCCTCCGCGGAAAAACCCTCGAGCAGGACCCCATCTATTCCGTGCAGGGACATCTCATCTACGAGATCTCTCCCGCGCTCTGGACCGCCTTCGACGCGACGTACTACACGGGCGGGCGCACGACCATCGACGGCGAGAAGGGCGAGCGGCTGGAGAACGTACGTCTGGGCCTGACCACCTCGCTGTCGTTGAGCCGTCACCAGTCGATCAAGCTCTTCGGCAGCGCCGGCGTCTACCACCGCACCGAGAACAACTTCTGGGCGGTCGGGCTCGCCTGGCAATACCGCTGGGGTGGAGGGCTGTAGCAAGACCGAAGAGGAGGACATACCATGCGTGCGACCTCGCAGCTCCGACGGCTCCTGAAATCGGGCCAGCCGCTCTTCGTCCCCGGGTGCTACAACGCGCTCAGCGCGCGGATCCTCGCCGACGTCGGCTTCCCGGCGGTCTACATGACCGGCTACGGGACATCGCTCTCCTTGCTCGGGATGACCGACGCCGGG
>WNFO01000621.1_pt1 | contig 25867 bp, 22 predicted proteins | sample 5400251 | NCBI WGS metagenome assembly WNFO01 (sample SAMN13153354, study PRJNA577476) | soil metagenome | isolation source: 100 cm saprolite under Madrone tree | place: USA:California | collected 2016-06-14
GATTTGCTCGCAGAAGTTTGGAAGAAAATTATCGGGCGCGAGACGCAGCCAGAATTTCTTGCCGCCGTGCAAGTTCTTGCTCGCTTGGGGCGCGATTTCGCTGACCGGCTTGCCCTCGATCGAACCTTCAAAATCGATCACCGCAAAATCCTCCATTTGCAGTCCGCGCTCCGGAACATCGACAAAGTCGGCTGCCTGATCGCGCAGCCGCTCCAGCGCTGCGTCTATTTCCGCCTCCGTCACTTTCGTCTCCGGCAACTGCACGGGAATGTTTTTATATTCCGGCAACTCGAACTCCGGCGCGGTCACGACGGTGGCGCGGAACCGCATCGACCTGTCCTCGCCGAATTGGACCTCTTCCAGGTTGGTCAACGAAACGACACGCAACTGCTTCTCCGCAATCGCATCGTGATAACTTTTCGAGACGAGCTTTTTCGTCAGCTCATCCTGAATTTCCTTCCGAAACTTCGCTTCGATGACGCGGCGCGGGGCTTTGCCCGGCCGGTAACCGGGAATCCTGGCAAATCGGGCGAAGCTATTTGCGATCGCGTCCCATTCCTTGGAAACCTCTTCCGCCGGCAATTCGATCTGTAACGTCGAGATCGAATCCGGCTGCGTTTCAACTTCAACTTTCATGAGGGAGCGACAGTAAGGTTGGCCCAGCAAGTGAGCAAATCAGATAGGGGCGATTGGTAGTGCCTCAAAATGATGCATTACCGGGGCGATTGACCTCAATCGCCCCTCTTCTGTAGCAGCGCTCTACGAGCGTCGCATTAATTCGTCCGACCCCGAACGCTTTCGGGGCCGCTACAGAACAGATCGACCGCGCACGTAAACGGAATGCGTCTGGGAAAAACCAAACCAGTACGCGAGCTCGCGATAATCTTGGCAATCAAAGATCGCGAAGTTGGCCAGCTTACCGATTTCAAGCGAACCAGTCTTGTGGCCGCGGCCGAGACTGTAAGCGGCATTGATTGTCGAGGCAGCGATCGCTTCCGCCGGCGACATTTTCATTTGTGTGCATGCCAGCGAAAGCATCATCGGCATTGACGGCGACGGCGAGGAACCGGGATTGAAATCGGTTGCGATGACGACAGCGAGCCCGGCATCGATCATCTCTCGCGCCCGCGGATAACATGTCGATCCAAGCGCGTAAACCGAACCGGGCAACAGAACTGGTTGCACGCCCGCCGATTTCATGGCGGCAATCCCCTGCCCTTCGGTTTTTTCCAAATGATCCGCCGTGGTCGCTTTCAATTCTGCGGCCAACTTTGCACCACCCGAGTTGGTGAGTTGATCGGCATGCATGCGCAGTTTCATCCCGAGCTTTTTCGCCGCGACCAAAATCTCTCGCGCTTGCTCGAGGTCGAAATAGCCGCGCTCGCAAAAAACATCGCAGAATTCGGCGAGATTCTCCTTCGCGACGCGCGGCAGCATTTCGTTGATCACAAGATCGACATATCGCTCAGGCGACTCTCGATCTTCGCGCGGAATCGCGTGCGCGCCGAGAAACGTCGGCACAACTTCGAGCAGCGTTTCTTGATTGAGCCTCTTCGTCACGCGCAAAATCTTTAGTTCGTCCTCGACAGTTAGTCCGTATCCCGACTTCGCCTCGGCAGTTGTCGTGCCGCCTTTCAAAAACCAGGCCGCGTGTTTCTGCGCCTGCGTGAAAAGATCGGCGTCGTTCGCGGCGCGCGTCTTCGCGACAGTTGACCAAATGCCGCCGCCAGCCTTAGCGATTTGCTCATAGGTTTCGCCGCGCCCGCGCCGCTCAAAGTCGTCCAGCCGATTTCCCGCGAAAACGAGATGGGTGTGGGCATCGATAAATCCTGGCAGCACAACTCGCCCGCGCGCATCGACAATCCCTGAACCGCGCGCATTCTTCTCGATCTCATCGCTTGGACCGAGGATGTCGATCTTGCCGTCGCGAATCAGCATCCCGCCATCATGAATGATGGCGAGTTCGGACATCTCGCAGCCAACGCGTGGCCGGTTCGGACCCGCCAGCGTGACTAAGTGCGATGCGTGAAGCACGGCGAGTGAGCTCATGAATCGCTTCTCCTGTAGCGGCGGTCTGTGACCGTCGCAAACTTTTCGGAACGACTGGACGGCGCGCTCGGCGATCGCGCCCTACCCAAGCTTGCTTTCCACAACTTGATTGATTTTTTGGAACTGCGCGTCTGAATCCGCGCTAATTTTCCGGACTTTTTCGACGAGCACCGACTTGAATTTTTCGTCCTTCAATTGGCCGAGATTGATCCGCACGTTCAAGGCCGCGCCTTCAACGCACGCTCGAGTAGCGAGAGCGCCGACACCTACGTCTGAAATGGAATTTGGATTCCCCTTCTCCACCATTTCGGAAAGCAGTTGGTACGACTTCGACGCGGTCTCCATCACTTTAAGCGGAACCTCGGCCGCATATTTCGTTGCTGCCTCGATTGTGGCTGAGCGCTCGGCTTTTTCTTCTGCGGAATCCTTGGGCAGCGCAAATGCACCCATCACCTTGTTAAAGGCAGCCGTATCTTCATCGACCAGGAACAGCAATTCATCTTTTAGTTGCTGCGCCTTCACCGCCCAATCGCTGAAATACTTGAGCTTATCGTCCCAACCACGTTTAGCGGCGGAGAGATTGGCCACCATTCCGCCAAGTGACGCGCCCAATGCGCCCATCAACGCGGCCACAGAACCGCCGCCGGGCGCCGGCGAATCGCTCAGTGTTTCATTACAGAACTGGCGCAAGTCCATTTTCAGGAGTGATTTTTTAGAAGCAGCCGATTCCATCTTGAATTCAATAATCTTCTCTCTCGGATCGAAAGGTTTCAGCTCACTCAATCCCATTGAACGGATCGCTATGTCAACGAGCTCCTCCTCCGAAGCGCCTTCCGACCATTTTTGTTTGCGCAGAAAATATCTTCCAGCATCCAATAAACACTTCTTCGGAACCATGCCCACGATTTCCGAGCCGGTCACGCGCAGGCCGCGCTTATTTGCCGCTTGGTTACAGGCGTCGAACGCCGCGTGTAACGGCGTCTCTTCGATGTTCGTCAGGTTCATGGAAACCTGCGCGATCCCATATTCCTCCACGTACCAACCGATGGCTTTCACATGCTTCAACATTCCAGGGATACGGACCGGTTCGCCATTTTCATCGAGCACAGGCTTTCCGTCGGGCGTGCCATCGTCTGTCTTGATCCGGCCATTTTCTCGCACATCAAAAGCGACCGAATTCGCCCTTCGCACTGCCTTCGTGTTCAGGTTCACGTTGTAGGCGACTAGGAAATTGCGCGCGCCAATCGCGGTTGCACCTGACTTCTCATTAAATACTGCCGGCCCAAAATCTGGCTTCCATGCCTTTTCTTTGATCTTCTCGAAAAAGCCTTCGTATTCTCCGGCGCGTATTATGGAAAGGTTCGAGCGGGATGGATCTCTCGCTGCCTTTTCGTAGAGATAGACTGGGATATTTAATTCTTCAGCAACGCGTTTTCCTAACTGGTTTGCACAAGCGATTGCTTCTTCCCAACTCACATCGCTTACAGGAACAAACGGGCAAACATCGGTCGCGCCCATGCGGGGGTGCGCACCCTTGTGTTTGCGCATGTCGATCAGTTCCGCTGCTTTTTGAATTCCGCGAAAGGCGGCTTCCACCACAGCTTCAGGACCGCCGACAAAGGTTACCACCGTCCGGTTGGTGCTTGCACCTGGATCGACGTTGAGCAGGGAAACTCCATCCACGGATTCGATTGCCGCGGTGATCTGTCGAATGATGTTCGGGTCGCGGCCCTCAGAGAAATTAGGCACGCATTCGATCAGCTTTTGCATAATCAACCCCGCGCCCGCGGCTGCAGGGGGATGTCGATCTTATGTGCGGCGGCAAATTCGATTGCTCTCGAATAGCCAGCATCCGCGTGACGAAGCACACCCATTCCCGGGTCGCTCGTCAACACGCGCTCGAGGCGCCGCTTGGAATTATCGCTGCCATCCGCGACGACAACCATACCGGCGTGTTGCGAGTAACCGATACCCACGCCGCCACCGTTGTGAATCGAGACCCAGGAAGCGCCAGCGGCCGTGTTGACCAGCGCGTTGAGCAAAGCCCAATCGGCGATCGCGTCGCTGCCGTCGAGCATTCCTTCCGTCTCGCGATTCGGCGATGCGACCGAGCCGGCATCGAGATGATCGCGTCCAATCACGATGGGCGCTTTAATTTCACCGCGCTGCACCAGTTCGTTCATGGCCACGCCAAACTCGGCCCGTTCGCCGTAGCCGAACCAACAAATTCGCGCCGGCAAACCTTGAAATTGAATTCGCTCCTGCGCGAGCTTCATCCAGCGCGCGAGAGTCTTGTTTTTCGGAAATAATTCGAGCGCGAGCCGATCGGTGCGCGCGATATCTTCGGCGTCACCGCTCAATGCGACCCAGCGAAATGGACCGCGTCCTTCGCAAAAGAGCGGGCGGATGTATTCGGGAACAAAGCCGGGGATATCGAACGCGTTCTCCACGCCGGCCTTCTTCGCCTGTGCGCGAATGTTGTTTCCGTAATCAAAAGTGATGGCGCCTTTTTTTTTCAACGCGAGCATGGCATCGACATGCACGGCCATAGAATGCATCGACTTGTCGATGTATTCGTCCCGATTCTTCGCGCGCAAGGCGAGCGCGTCTTCAAGCGACATGCCGTGCGGCACATAGCCATTCAGAGCGTCATGCGCGCTCGTTTGGTCGGTGAGAACATCCGGAACGACACCGCGCCTGACGATTTCGGGCAAGACATCCGCACAGTTGCCCACGAGGCCAATGGAAATCGGTTGTCGATCTTTGCGCGCGCGGTCGATCAACTTGAGCGCTTCATCGAGCGACCAAGCGATCTTGTCGCAGTAACCGCTCTTCAGTCTTTTCTCGACCCGCGCCGGATCCACTTCAACTCCAAGAAAGAGCGCGCCGTTCATGGTGGCGGCGAGCGGTTGCGCGCCGCCCATTCCGCCAAGTCCGCCGGTAACAATGAATTTTCCTTGGAGCGATCCGCCGAAATGCTTGCGGCCGGCGGCGGCAAAAGTCTCGAACGTTCCTTGCACAATTCCCTGGCTACCGATGTAAATCCACGAGCCGGCGGTCATTTGTCCGTACATGGTCAGGCCCATGCGCTCGAGCCGATTGAACTCGGAGTAGTTCGACCAATGTCCAACGAGATTTGAATTCGCGATCAAAACACGCGGCGCTTCATCGTGTGTGCGAAACTGGCCGACCGGTTTGCCTGATTGGACGAGCAGCGTTTCGTCGTTTTCGAGTTCACGCAAAGAGCGCACGATCGCATCGAACGCTTCCCAACTTCTCGCGGCTCGACCCGTTCCGCCGTAAACGACAAGTCGATCAGGATCTTCGGCAACATCCGGATCGAGATTGTTCATCAGCATCCGCATGGCCGCTTCCTGATGCCAACCTTTGCAGCTGCGTTGATTGCCGCGCGGCGCGCGGATGATTCGTTTTCCGCTCATAGCTTTTCAAAACCGCTATCGAATTCTCCCCGGCGAACTGCTGCGGCGACGCGCGCAATGTCGCCGGAGAGCGAACGATCTTGCGTGAGAGGCGGCGCAATTTTCCTGAGAACGGCGAACGCGCGTTCCACGCCGGCGCCGGCTTTTAATGGACGCCGATGCTCCAACGCTTCCCCTCCGGCCAGCAATTCGATGGCCAGCAAATTTTCGGCAAGATCGACAATCGATCGAAGTTTGAGCGCGCTGGTCATTCCCATCGAAACGTGATCCTCTTTTCCGCCGGAGGTGGGCACATTGTCGATGCTTGCCGGATGGGCGAGCACTTTCGCTTCATTGAGCAACGCAGCCGCGGCGACATGCGCGATCATAAAACCCGATTGCGTACCGGGATGCCGGGCGAGAAATGCGGGCAATCCCTCGTTCATGTCTGGATTAACCAGGCGCTCGATCCGGCGCTCACTGATGCTTATAAGGTCCGTGACCGCGATCGCGACGTAATCAAACGCGAGCGCGAGCGGCGCACCATGAAAGTTACCGCCTGAAATCACGTCGCCACTCTCAGCGAAGACGAGCGGATTATCGGTGGCCGAACCCGATTCGACGATCAGGACACCTTCGCAATGCGAGAGGGCGCCGCGGACCGCGCCATGCACCTGCGGCATGCAACGGAGACTGTAAGCGTCCTGGACGCGCGGATCGTTCTTGAGATGCGATTGTCGAATTTCGCTCCCTTCCAAGAGCGACAAAAGATGTTTGGCGACCGCTTTCTGGCCGGGGTGCGGCCGGGCGTCTTGCAACCGCAGATCGAAGGCGGCAGGAGTGCCTTTGAGCGCCTCGAGGCTCATCGCGCCGGAAACATCCGCCAGGCGACTGAGCCGCTTGGCGCGAAAAACGGCGAGCCCACCAACTGCGTGCATAGCCTGCGTGCCGTTGAGCAGAGCGAGTCCCTCTTTTGCTTCGAGATGCTGGGGCTCAAGCCCGGCGCGACGAAGTGCTTCGCGACTTTCCATTCGTTCACCTTGAAAAAACGCCTCGCCTTCGCCGATCAAGCTCAAGGCGAGATGAGCGAGCGGGGCGAGATCGCCACTGGCGCCGACCGATCCTTTTTCTGGAACGACCGGATAGAGGCGGCGGTTGAGCATTTCACAGAGCATCTCGATGATTCCAGGGCGGATTCCGCTCAATCCCAGGGCAAGCACATTCGCGCGGAGCAACATCATCGCGCGCGCCTCCGCTTCCGAAAGCGGAGGGCCGATGCCACACGCGTGACTGCGGACAAGGTTCAGTTGAAGCTCGCGCAATTCGCCATGCGGAACGCACACATCCGACAACTTCCCAAATCCAGTGGTCACGCCGTAAACGACCGCGTCGCGTGCGATGATGTCTTCGATGACTTTTCGTGAAGCCAGAAGGCGCGGGCGCGCGGAAGGTGAAACTTCAACGGTCGCATCTCCGAGCGCCACGGCGGCGATCTCGGGGAGCGTCAAGGCTTGGCCATTTAATTGCATCCGCGCATCTTAATTAGAACTCAAGGAAATGGGAAGGCTAAGCCTGCTCGGGAGCAAGGAACAAAAAAGGCCAGGTCGAACACGACCTGGCCTCCCTTGGTTAGAGTCACCCGCAGACGGACAACTCGGCGCTGCAATTATTTCTGGTATCCTGTAGTTGCACCGGTGGTTGTCGTCTCTCTGTGTTGAGCGCACGCCCCTAGGCTTAAAGCGCTGGCCAAAACAGCCACGATCATGATTGCTTTCAAAAATTTCAATCTATATCGCCTCCTTTCCCCGCTAGTCGCTGCCGTCTCTTTAGGCAGGGAAAGAGACGGGCGCAATGCTTTTTCTCGATTTTTTTGGCAACGCGCGATCTATTCCTGAATCACGACCGGCGTGTCTTCATCGACGAGATCGAACAACTCGATCACGTCCGCGTTGCGCATTCGAATGCAACCGTGGCTGGCCGGCCGGCCGATCTTGTCCTCGTGTTTCGTGCCGTGAATGTAGATGAAGCGCTCGCGCGTGTTGGCGTTGTCTTCCTCTAATCCATCGAGCCAGAGAATGCGAGACATCACCAAGTCCTCGGTCGGCGGAAGCGGATCACCAGGGGCTAGCGGCACGCGACTTTGAAAAATTGTCTCACTCGGCAGCCCGTGGCCAATCTTTTCAGCCACCCGAAAACGGCCGAGCGGCGTTTTCAGGCTGCCATGCTCGACGCCGACTCCGAACCGCGAAGTCGAAACCGGATAGGACCGCAGCGTCTCTTCGCCGCGCTTTAGGGTGAGACGCTGCGCGCGAATGGAGATGTCAATCTTTGTTCCGCCGCTTTGCATGAAATGAGAGCAGCGGTACAATCCGCTTGCCGATGAAAAAATATCACATCGCGGTGGTCGGCGCGACTGGCGCGGTGGGCACCGAACTTTTGCGTGTGCTGGAGCGACGAAGTTTTCCCGTAGCGAGCCTGCGTCCGATTGGCTCGGCGCGATCGGCCGGAAAAACAATTCGCTTTCATGATGACTTGATTACGGTGGAGGAACTCACCGAGCGCTCGTTCGATAAGATCGACATCGTCTTCTTCAGTGCCGGCAGCGAGAACTCGCGAAAATGGGTTCCAATCGCGCGCCAAGCCGGCGCGATCGTGATCGACAATTCATCCGTCTTCCGAATGGAGCCCGATGTGCCGTTGGTCATTCCCGAAATTAATGGAGGGGACGTGCGCAAGCACCACGGTCTCATCGCAAATCCAAATTGCACGACTGCGGTCGCATTAATGGCGATTTATCCGCTGCATCGCGCTTTCGGCGTCCGGCGAGTTTTCGCCGCGAGCTATCAAGCGGTCTCCGGGAGCGGCGGACGCGCGATCGAAGAATTGCGACACCAAGTGGAACTCGCCGCGCAAGATCGACAACTAACGCCGCAGGTTTATCCGCATCCGATCGCGTTCAACGTTCTGCCGCATGTCGATGTTTTCCTCGAAAGCGGTTACACCAAAGAGGAAATGAAAATGCAAAACGAGGGCCGCAAGATTATGCATCTGCCGGAGTTTCGAGCCTCGGTCACCTGCGTGCGGGTGCCGGTTTACCGCGCCCATTCCGTGGCGGTAAGTGGCGAATTTGAAAGAAAAGTTTCAGTCGAACAAGCGCGCGAGGTTTTGGCGAAGGCGCCCGGACTCGAGCTGGTTGACGAACCGCAAAGCAATCGTTATCCGATGCCGCTGAACGTCGCCGGAAAGGACAATTGTGAAGTGGGCCGCGTCCGGATCGATTGCGCGTTCGAAAACGGCTTGTCGTTTTGGGTTTGCGGCGATCAGTTGCTCAAAGGAGCGGCCTTGAACGCGGTGCAAATCGCGGAGCTGCTGTAACTCACACTCACGCGATTGTTTCCCTTTTGCGAACCCTGTAGCCACCGGCCTGTGGCCGGTTGACCAAAGCCCGGTAGACCGAGAGCCCAAACGGCCCACAGAGGGCCATGGCTACAGATGGTTACAGTGTTATTGCGGAGTCGCAGAGGGAGAGGCTTCACCCTTCTTTTTTCCGCCCGCTGGCTTGGCTTGGCCACGTTCAGCGCCACCCGCGGGGGCATTGGACGGCTGCAAGTTGGTTCCAGGCCCCCTCTGTCTGGCACCTTGATCCCCAGGGAACTGCCCACCGCCAGGAGACGGAGCTGCCTTCTCAAAAGGCTGACCCTTCTGCTTCCCATGCGGCGGCTCGTTGGGCACACCACCGGGCTGACCCGGAATTCCTGTCTCATGAAGCTGGCCCTTCTGCTGCCGCTGCGGCGGCTCGTTGGCGACACCGCCGGGCTGACCCGGAGTTGCCCTCTCCAGAGGCTGCCCTTTTTGCTTCCCGTGCGGCGGCTCGTTGGTGACACCGCCGGGCTCACCCGGAGTTGGGCTGCGAACACCGCGCTCGAACTGGCCTCTGTTTTTGCCGCCTGGGGTTGGCATCCCTTCGGGCGCCACAGTTGGCCCACCGGTCGGCGGGGTCGGTGCGATCTGCTCGCCCGGTTTTCCCTTAGTCTGCCTCCCAGAGGGCCTCGGAGGCGGTGAAGCCAAGCCGCCTTCTGCCGGGGCGACACGCGGCGAGGCGGTCACGTTTGGCTGAGGGGGTTGACCGGGCCTGGTTCGTTTGCCTCTTTCGAAGGGCGAAGCGGCAGCGGTTGGCGCAGCGGCAGCGGTCGGGGCAACAGGAGCGGTCGGGGCAGTTGGGGGAGCCGCTGGCGGTGCTTGACCGGGCGCACCTGCTGCGCTCGGTGGCGGAACTTTCTTCAAGTCCTCGGTCTTCATTTTTTGTTTCACCTCGGCCTCATTAGAAACACCGGCCCATCCTTTCTCAAGTTTCGGCTGTGCAACCTTCGTTTTCACGTTTGGTGGCGCGATCTGCGCCGCCGGTTTCTTGATCGTCATCGGAGCGCCGACGACAAGTTTGTCTCCCTGGACTTTGGTTAGACCGCCGGATCTTGCTGCCGCGGTCACGTCAACATTCGCCTCGCGCTCAAGGCGCAAGCGTTGGATAGGGCGGCTCGAACGCGCGCTGAGCACATTGTAATCAGGGCCGTAATTATAAACCACATTGTTTTGGTAGGTGATGTTGGTCACGTTCACCGTGTTGTTGATGTAGGTGACGTTCTCTGACGGCGCGACGATGCGGCTGCGCAGGACCGGCTCGCCGATGTAGCGAACATCGACAAAGTTGTAGTAGGCGGGGCCGATATCGAAATCGATATCGACACGTCCACCGATTGGCCGGCCTTCGTAAACAATTCCGGGTCCTCGCGGAGGCAAAGGCGCCCAGCCGACGTAATCACCGCCGGTGCGCCAGGAAACCCAGGCCGGACCCCAGTCGAGATCGCTGCCGGGAAACCAGACCCAGCCGTAATCAGTCAGGCGGGCCCACCGTCCATAGTGATAGGTCGCCCAGCCGAAGTCTTCATAAGAGACCCACGTCCAACCGACGTCCGTGTAGGCCCAGTAGCCATCAGAATAAGGACGCCAGTTCGAATCACTCACGGCCACATCCGGTTGCCAGCCATAACCGTAGTCCCCAACCTCGATCCAGTTTCCGCCGGAAAGATTATTGTAAAAGAAATCGATCGAGACTTCGCTGTCCGCCTCGGCCTGCCGCGCGGCTGGCAAAAGCAAAGCAAATATCGTTAACGCAAGAAATATCTTTTTCATATCTCAATAAAAGGTTGAGGCATTGGACTTCCGCGCCTCGCGGTTTATTCATTTCATGATTCGAAAACGGCGCGCCAAATGCGCGTTTCCAGAAGAGGCAAGTGATCGAGCTCGGCGTCTTTTCATCATCCTTTAACACCGGGCTTCAGCCCGGTGATCCTGATCGGCACAGGTTTAATAACCGTTAACGGTTTGCCGGCACGCTTAAAACCATTAGAACGGCTTGATTTCACTTCTTGCGCCAGCACCGGGCTGAAGCTCGGTGTTAATTTTCTGACGCGAACAAAAACCTAGCGTAAACCTGCGGCTAACGAATCAACGCTACCGCGGTCGAAGCACAAGAAACGAGCGCATCCGATGCCGGCAAACCGATAGGACCTGCGGTTGGGCGGGATCAAGCGAAGCGACGATTTTCTTGTAATCCGAAACTGAGGTGACCGGCTGCTGATTGATTTCTTCGATCACGTCGCCTTTTTGCAATTCGGCCGCGCCACTATCAGGATCGACATTTGTGACGACAACGCCGCGCGCGTTATTTGGCAGATCGAGCTGACGCGCCATGTCCGGCGTCAGGTCGCTAACGTGAATTGAGGCGAGGCCGCCGCTTGTCTCGCCTTGATCGTTCGGCTCCGGCGGCGTCTGCGGCCGCTCTTGCCGTGGCGAGACCTGGGCTGTTGGATAATCAATCGGCTCCTCCTTGATCTCGGTCGCCACTGTTATCGGCTTAGCGTCCCGGTCGATTTCCAGCTCCACTTTCTTATTCAACCCGGCCTGCGCGATCAAGCTGCGCAGGGCGGGAAGGTTTTTTACTTCGTGCCCATTGAATTTGCGGATGATATCGCCTTTTTGCAGTTGCGCCTCAGCCGCCGGCGATCCTGGGATCACTTCATCGACAAGAACGCCTTCGCCCCCCGCGCCGTTCTGGCCGGGCTGAACCGGGCGTGTCTGAATCCCAAGGTAACCTCGAATGATCCGGCCCTGCTTCAGTAAACTCTCCAGCGCCGTGCGAACGGTATTCGACGGGATTGCAAAACCGATTCCTTGCGAACCGCCACTGCGTGAAATAATTGCCACATTGATTCCGATCACTTCGCCGCGCAGATTAATCAACGGGCCACCGCTGTTTCCCGGATTGATCGCAGCATTCGTTTGCAGCAAATCGCCAAAGGCGTCGGTGCGATTTGGACGTCCTTTCGAACTAATGATGCCATCGGTCACTGTCTCGTCGAACCCGAACGGATTACCGATGGCGAGAACAAAATCGCCGGCTTGCACGGTGTCCGAATCGGCCAGCTTGAGCGGTTTGACGCCGGGATCGTCGATCTTGAGCACGGCCAGATCGACCTGAGAATCGGCGCCGATCAGGCGCGCCTTTTTCGTCCGCCCGTCGCTCAATTGCACTTCGATCTCATCCACTTGATCGACGACGTGATTGTTGGTGATAATGTGGCCCTCATTCGTCACGATCACGCCGGAGCCGAGGGAGTTTTGCACCAGCGCCTCGTCACGTGGATTGCGAAACGGTCGCTGGTTGCGAAAGAAAAACTCGAACGGATCGAGCCCGTATTGCCGGCGGATGGCGATTTTCTTGGATGTCTTCACCGCCACGACCGACGGGATGACGCTGCTTACGAGCGTGCGCCGCTCGCGGTTCAACGCCTCAAGTGATGCGACCACCGTTGAATCGACACTCGGCGCTGAGGCGAGCGTGTACTTCTCCGGCGTTCGCCGCGATAGCAGATTCAAGTCCCCATGCCGGAGGCGGTAGTCGTAAAGCCACGAAATTCCCGCGCTCACGAGCAGGACGAAAAGCAAAAACTTTGCGAGATTTTTCATCAGCTGACGTTGGAAAAAGTTCGTCCCTCTTGTTCGACAATCAAACGCCGGAAACGTTGATTCTCGGCTGATTCCAAGCGCGGATCGGCCGCAAAGATCGACATCGCGGCGGCGCGCGCGCGCCGCATCAAATGCGCATCACGTTTCAGGTTACCGATCTTGAGCGCGGGCAAACCGCTTTGCGCTGTGCCAAGCAAATCGCCCGGTCCACGCAAATCCCAATCGGCTTCGGCCACTTCAAATCCATTGCTCGTTTTTTCGAGAACGGTCAGCTTCGCCGCTGTCTCCTTCGATGGATCCGAACTCAGCAAGATGCAATACGACTTGTGCTCGCCGCGGCCGATCCGTCCGCGAAGTTGATGGAGTTGAGCCAGTCCGAAACGCTCCGCATTCTCGATGAGCATCACCGTCGCGTTTGCAATATCAACCCCCACCTCGACCACCGTCGTGCTAATCAGTGCTTTGGTTTCTCGGCCGCGAAAACGTTCCATGATCTCCTGCTTCTCCGGCGCCGGGATGCGGCCATGCAGCAACTCACAGCGATATGGATGCAATCTTTCGCGCCATGTCTCATACTCCGCTGCTGCCGCTTTTGCATCCAACTTCTCGCTTTCGTCGATCAACGGATAGATCACGTAAACCTGCCGCCCGGATTCCAATTGCGTCCGCAAGAATACCAAAACTTCGCCGAGCTTGGATTCGTCGCGCACCGCAGTGATTATTTTCCCACGATTGCGCGGCATCTCATCGATCATTGAAACATCGAGATCGCCGTAAACCGTCATTGTGAGCGTGCGCGGAATCGGCGTCGCCGTCATCACCAATACGTCCGGCGCAGGCTCACGACTCGTTAGGCGTGCGCGCTGCGCGACGCCGAACTTATGCTGCTCATCAATCACCACCAGACCGAGATTGGAAAATGAAACCGTCTCATAGAGCAACGCGTGCGTCCCGATGATCACGTCTGGCGCATCATCGCGGCGCGTCTGGGTAGCGCACGCGTCTCGCGTGCTGGTCACGCCGCCTCGGCGTGACGAACTTTCCTTGCGTGCGTTACCCGACTCAAATAATGCCAGTGGTCCGCTTTCTTCCTGCCGTGCCGCGGTTCGGATTGACAACCGCACACGGAGCGGCTCGAGCCATCGTCGCAGAACGGCATAATGTTGCTCCGCCAAAATTTGCGTTGGCGCCATGAACGCAGCCTGGAACCCGGCTTCGATTGCGAGCAGGATCGCTGCGATCGCCACGACGGTTTTTCCCGAGCCGACGTCGCCTTGCAGCAGGCGGTTCATCGGATGGTTCGCGGCAAGATCGCGCCGGATTTCTGCGATCACTCTGTTTTGCGCATCGGTGAGCTCAAATGGAAGCGAGCGAAGAAATTTCTCGAGCAGTTCGCCGCGCCCGCAATGCGCTGCGCCGGCTCGAACCGAAGATTCAGCGCGCCGCGCCGCGATTAACATTTGCATCGCGAAAAATTCGGAGAGAACCAGATGCTCACGCGCTGCGCTCAACGATTCCCAATCTTCCGGGAAATGAACTGTGCGAATCGCGATGGTTCCGTCGCCGCCGTCCAAAGCGGCGGGCAACAATGTTTCGAGCCGCTCATTATCCAGGTGTTGCAGAATTCGATAAATGATTCCTCGCAGGGCGCGTTGTGAAAGCCCTTCGGTCGCCGGATAGATCGGCGTGATCCGGCGAAAGTGGATGGACATCTCCTCATCGTTCTCGATCACTTCGAACTCCGGATGATCCATGCAAATGCGGTTGCCTCGCAGCCGCGGTTTGCCAAAAACGACCAGCCGCTGACCCGTAGCGATCATTTTTTGCACGTAATGCAAATTGAACCAGCGGCAGACGAGCGGCTGGCTGAGCGCATTCGCATCCGGCTGGTGCAATGTCGCTTCGAAAATCTTTTTCCAGCCGCCAAACCTGCGCAGCGAAGTCTTGACCACCTCGCCGCACAAACAGATCGACGTGTCGCCTTCCTCGCGCGGAAATTCCGGAAACTGATGCCGATCTTCGTGCCGTCGCGGATAATGCGTGAGCAAATCTTCCACTGTCTCGAGGCCGAGCCGGCGCAGCGCAAGCAAACGCGGGCGCGGGATCCAATCGAGTTCAGCCAGCGGTTGCGAGATTTCCATCATCTGGGAAACGGTCGCCGCGGCGACCTGGTTGCAGCGCCTCGCCGCGACGAACGTTCTTTTTCGTCAATGCTATCACTCAATTGGCCCGGCTTGTCGCAGCGCTTCCACCTGCATTTCAAGCAAGGTCTCGCCTTCGTATTCGCCCGCTCGAATACGAAAGGCAATGTCCCATGGCGGCGACGGCAGAGTTACGGTTGCTCCGTTAAAATAAACTGCGCGGCGGTGGTAATTGCGCTGGCGAAGGCGGAAGATCAAGTGCTTGTCATTCACCACGCGCGGAGACGCGACCGGCTCCACTTCGCGCGCGAGAAAAAGAGGCTGCGGATTTCCGTTGCCGAATGGCTGCAGCATCTCGTGCCAATGGAGAAAATCGGAATTGAGTTCGGAAAACGTGAGTTCATGGTCAAGTCGAAGCCGCGGCTGCAAATCTTCATCGGACAAAAGCTCCCGCGCCGCGCAACGAAACGCTTTCGAGAAAAAGTCGACATTCTGCTCTTGAATCGTCAATCCTGCCGCCATCTCGTGCCCGCCGTACTTGTCGATCTTGCCCGCGCATCGGGTCAAAGCTTCGACTAAATTCAAGCCTTCAATGCTACGTCCGCTTCCTTTTCCGACTCCATTATCATCAAACCCGATCACAATCGCCGGGCGATGATACTTGCGGGCGATTCGCGACGCGACAATTCCCAGCACGCCCGGATGCCAGCCTCGCGCGCCCACGACGATTGCCGCGTCTCGGTTCGGATCGAACTCATTGGCAATCTTCTCCTCAGCCGCGAGGAAAATTTGCCTCTCAACTTCCTGCCGCTCGCGATTTTGCTTGTCGAGAAACTCGGCAAGCTCCGCAGCTTCGCTTTCGTTGTGCGTGAGAAGAAGTTGTAGTGACTTTTCTGCCGTGCTCAATCGCCCCGCCGCATTCAGGCGCGGACCAAGCCGGAAACCGATGTCTTCGGTCAAAATCGGCGGCCGGACACCGCTGATCTCGATCAACTTTTTCAATCCAGGCCTTTTCGATCTTACAATTTCAAGCGCGCCACGTTGAACCAAAGTGCGGTTCTCACCTTTCAACGGAACGATGTCGGCCACCGTTCCAAGCGCGACCAGATCGAGCTTCGATTTGAGATCGAACGCATCAAGTGGCCGCGTCTTGAGCAGCGCATGGCACAGCTTGAAGACGATGCCAACGCTGCACAGATAATGAAACGCGGAACTTGGGTCGATTTTCGGATTCACGATGGCGACGCAATCCGGCAACGCCGATTTCGGCTCACCTGCGAAGCCGGAGCTTCCGAGCGGAGGCTCGTGATGATCGAGCACAATCACGTCCACGTCACGCCGCTTGAGATCGACAATTTCATTTACTGACGAAGTCCCGCAGTCAATCGCGATCAGAAGTTTCGGGCCAAACTTCTCGAGGCAGCGGTCGATACTTTCACGGCTCAAGCCGTAGCCTTCTTCCATCCGCAACGGCAGAAATAACTCGGGTCCCGCGGCTGCGGGATAAGCGCGCAGCGTTTCTGCAAGTAGCGCGAGCGAGGTCACTCCATCGACATCGTAATCGCCAAAGAGCACAATCCGCTCATGTTGATCTAACGCGGCCAAAATTCGAGAAATCGCCGCTTCCATGTTCGGCAACAAAAACGGATCGCTCAGCAATTTGAGCCGCGGTCGCAGAAAGTTTTCCACTTCCTCCGGGCTGGCAAAGCCTTTGCGCAGGAGCAATCGTGCGACGCATGGAGGGACGGCCGGTGCCTGCCCGCCGTGGCGGGTGCCGTCCGTTTTCAAGAGCTCGCCACGGGACGAGCCCATCCAATTGGCGGATTGGACGCGACAAAGCACGTCCCTACGAATCGGCGCGCCATTCAACTCTTCCGCCGGCGCTATGATCCATCGGCTTTCCACCGGTCAATCTATTTCCGTCGCGTCGCCTGACAAGACATTCAGATCAAGGAGCGGCGCACCGCTGCGGCAAATCCTTTGCATAAACCTTTCCTTGCCAGCCAGCGTATCGCCAGCCTGAGATGCCGATGCGAAGCTCGTCGCTGCTTGTCATACGCAGCGGCGAGCAAGCTCCAATTCCCAGGTTCCAAATCCCAAACCATCACGCGCGAGAAGCCGCAGTTTCACGCAGCGTTTATGGAACTCGGTCAACCCTTGCTTTTCTTCTTTCCCGAAGTCGAATCGGAGGTTTTCGCGGTAGTAGCCGACACAAAATTCGCGATCGAAATCCTTTTCTTCGGCAATCAACTTGTCGATGTTCGCCAAATTCTTGTGGCGTAGCGCTCGCAATCGATCGGCGATTATTTTTGCATCGATGACTTCCGGCCGAACGAGCCAGAGCGCGTAAACGAACGGAGAAGCGACAACGCGCGCCCATTGTTCGCCGAGGTCCCAAAAACGAAATTCATGGGCATGTTCTTGTCGAAAACGAATCGCTTGATCGCCAATCAGCAAACGCGCGCGGCGAGTCCGAGCCGGACTGGCATTCGCAGATGCCAATGTACGGGTGAAGCGCGGATTCAATTGCGATTCCGAGAGCAAGCAGCGCAGCAAATTCACGGATGTTTCCGCCGCCGGATCGAGTTCTATTTCATCGACTTCAGAGATTTCCTCCTGATGTGCAACGATAACGCTGTAAACCGGTCCGGCGGAGGAAATGGAAATGTCATTGACGATTCGGTAAATTGGATTGCGCAGAAATTCGAAGCTGGAGACGAGCGCGACATCGAGATCGCCGCGCGCAAGTTGCGCGCAAAGCGCAGCCGGATGATCGAGCGTGACCTCACCCGCCCAGCCGCGGATGAGCGGGCGGGCGTTAAGATATTTGACGCAACCGATGCGTAGGGATTTCAAGGTCGCTAAATTTGTAGGGCGTTTCTGTGAAACGCCAAAACAATCGGGCGTCTCACACAGACGCCCTACAATTCGGCTCGACAGGCTCGTCTCGCCCTACCACATTTAGGCGCAGGCCAGTTCCGCTTCGGCCGGTTTTGCGCCATTCGCGGAAACAATGTGACGGTAGTAGCTGTCTCGTTGGACCGGCTCCCGACCCGCTTCACGGATCACGCGCTCGAGAGTTTCGACAGTTTGCTCTTGCGGCGTGGTTGCGCCCGCCATGTGAAAAATTTTTTCTTCCATGATCGTGCCGTGCAAATCGTCCACCCCATAACTGAGGGAGACCTGTGCAAGCGGCAGTCCCATGCTCACCCAGTAAGCGGTGAGATGATCGATGTTATCGAGATAAATGCGGCTGACGGCAAGATTGCGAAGTTGCTCAAATGCCGAGGCCGGCTTGATGTGTGCGAGCACCGTGGTTTGCGGTTCGAAGGCGAAAGGGACAAATCCGGTGAAACCGCTGGTCTCATCCTGCAATTGGCGCAGTTGGCGGAGGTGATCGACGCGCTGAGCGAGAGTTTCGATATGTCCGTAGAGCATAGTGCAAGTGCTGCGGCCACCCATGGCGTGCCAGGTGCGATGGACATCGAGCCATTCCGCGGCAGTCTCCTTGCCGCGACAAATTTCATCTCGCACCGCGGCATCGAAAATTTCCGCGCCGCCGCCGGTCATAGATCCAAGGCCGGCGTCGCGCAAAAGCTCAAGTGTGTCACGAATGGGCATGCGAAAAATTCGTTGCGCCAGATGGCGCACCTCGATGGCCGTGAATGCTTTGATGTGCAGATTTGGATCGAGTGCGCGCAGGCGGTGCAAGAGATTGAGGTACCAATCCTTTTTCAGTGTCGGATGCAGACCACCAACCATGTGTACTTCAGTAATCCCGAGGCGGCGTGCTTCTCCGACAGTGCTGACGATGTCGTCGATGGATCGTTCGAAGGCATGGACATCGCGTTTTTTGGCGGCGAACGCGCAGAACTGGCAGGAGAGAACGCAGATATTGGAGTAATTGATGTAGCGATTCAGGATATAGGTGGCGCAGTTGCCATTCTTCTGCTCGCGGAGTGCATTTGCGATAATTCCGAGCGCGTTGAGATCGTTCGAGCGGTAGAGATCGAGAGCATCGGCCTCCGAAATGCGTTGCCGGGCCTCAACTTTATCGGCGATTGGCCTAAGTTCTTTTGGAATAAGCAGGAAGTTCATCTGCGCCGCGCAATCATGCACGCATGGCTTCCGCGTTGCAACAAAAACGAAGGCAAACAGCAATGATGAAATCCTAATGACGAATGTCGAATGACGAAGCACGAAGGAATGATTGAAGCCAGAATGCCGAAGAAGAGGTCGATCTTGCGTTTTGATTTGGATTCTTTGGCCTCGTCATTCCTTCGGCATCGTCATTCGTGCTTCGTCATTCTAATCATTCGTCATTCGGATTTCGTCATTTTTTCATAAGTAGCCATTTGAATGGGAAACGCGCTCGCAACATCTATCGTTGGTAATGGCCGATGACCAAAAACCGGGGGGCGAATCCGGCGATGCCGAAGACGTGCGGCTGATGGGTCTGGTGAGCCGTGGCGACATGCGCGCCTTTGAGGAAATCATCGGACGACACCAAAGGTTGGTCGCCGGAACGGTGGCGCGAATGCTGGGCAGCAATTCAGACGTCGAAGACATCGCGCAGCAGGTCTTTATCCGCGTCTGGAAAAGCGCGGGCCGATATGTTCCGCGCGCAAAATTCACCACTTGGTTGCTAAAAATTACGCGCAACCTCGTCTTTAATGAGTTACGCCGTTCCAAGCGGCACGCACACATCCCGATTCAAACTGAGCCGAGCGCAGAGGAGATTCCGCTCAAGGATGAAACCAATCCATCTCCGGACGCATCGCTTTTGGAAACTGAGCTGCGGCAGGCGATCGAGCAGGCGATAACAGAACTTCCGGAGAGCCAACGCATGGCTTTGATTCTACGGCGATACGAAGAACTCAGTTATGAGCAGATCGGGGAGATTCTCGATCTTTCCGTGCCCGCCGTAAAAAGCGTCCTTTTCCGCGCACGCACAGAGCTACGGACGCGCCTCAGCAAATATCTCAACGGTTGAGCAAAAGCAAAGAGGGCGGACGTCTTACGAGCATCCGCCCCCCTCAACCCCACATCTGCAAATTTCTAGAAGTTGCGATCTTTCGCCGAACTTTTGAATTGAACTTCATTCGCCGTTTCCGGCGCCGGCGGTATCCCTGGCTTCGGATAATCAGCTACCACCTGACGGTTCGAGGTCGGCACCAAACGCACGGCGCCTTTGGCGTTGTTCCGCCAGCCGTTCGGATCGGCATATTCCTCCCCGGTGTGATGCAGCCCGGAAACCTGATCTTCCAATCCCGTTCCGTAGCGCTGGTCGATAATCGTCGGCGTAACAAAGACGAGCAGGTTGCGCTTGGTTCGAGTGTTGGTGTGGCTTTGAAATACGTATCCGAGCAAGGGCACATCTCCCAATAGTGGAACTTTCGTGCGGGCTTTGGTTACTTCATCCTGGAGCAGACCACCAATCGCGAGCGTATCGCCGCTCTTGATCAACACATTGGAATCGAGCGTGCGCGTGTCGATGATTGGACTGGTCACCGTCGCGCCGGCAAAGGTGAAAGCTTGGTCACCCACTTTGTTGCTGATTTCCGGCTTTACGCTCAGGGTGATGAAGTTGTCTTTGTTCACCGATGGGCGCACCAGGAGCTTGTTGCCGAATATTTTGTCCTGAAATCCGCCGAACACCGCAGTCGCAGTCTGTTCGTTAAAGTTCAATTGCGGGACCGGCTGGTTGCGCGTTATCTCGATTTTCGCCTGCTGATTGTCCGCAGTGACCACGCGCGGGTTGGCCAAAAACTCGGCATCCGCATCCTCGTTCAAGGCCTGCAAGGTCGCTGAAAATTGCGGCACCGAGAGAATGGCAAATTGGCCGAGCGCCAAATGACCGAGGCTGCCTAAGAAATTATTATTGTTTCGATCGCCGAGTGCGAATCCGGTGGTTGGCGGATTGCCGCCAGGGGCTGGGCTGCCGCTTGCGATAGGTGCCCCGTAAGTGACTGTCTTGGGGCCGGTAGCGCTGCCAAACGTGCCCGCCCAGTTAATTCCGTACGCCTGTACCGGATTCGCAGTCACCTCAACAAGACGCGCCTCGATCATCACCTGCTTGGTCGGCTTGTCGATCTGCGCAAGCATCTTGCGGATATGGTCGATGTTGCTGCGAGTCTCGCGGAAGAAAATGGTGTTGGTGCGCTCGTCCACTTGGGGCGGGTCCTTGCTGGCGAGCTGCGAAGCGACGAGCGGCGCCACGTCCTTCGCGCGCGAGTAGCTGAATTGGTAGCTGTCGCTTTCTGTTGGCTCGGCCGTCCGTTCCGCGCCGGTCTTAATGTAGTAAACGCTGTCGATCTTATCCATGAAAAGGCCTTTGGCCTTCACAATGACCGATATCGCCTGGAGTGCGGTCACATCTTCCAGCCGCATGGTCACGGTGCCGGTAACGGCTTCACTCACTACGACATTGATCTTGGCCTGCCGCGCAAGCAGCCGCAGCACTTGACCGATCTCATCGCCTTGGAACTCGCGAACGCCCACGCCGCCGCTCTCGGTTATAGTCTCGGGCTCGGTCGTGGCGGTTGTCGTTTTAGTAGTCGCCGCGGGCGAGGCCGATGGCCCAGCCGCTTGTACGAGCATCATGGGCGAGTTGTCGTTAGGTTTTGTCGCTGGATTTGCGGGCTGAACCGCGGCCGCTGGGCTCGCGCCTGCAGCCGGCTGGGGCGAGCTCGTCTGTGCTTGCGACAAGGACAACACACCGAGTAATGCCACCGTCGCGTAGCCCAAGTTTTTGAAGGAATTAGCCATAATTATGATCGGAAGATTGCGTAGTCCGGTTGTCTAAAGCAGGAAGCAGACCAGCCTCGCTGGGACTTTTCCGCCAGTCCCGCCCGAAAGGCGCCGGATTACCGGGCAATTATCGCTTCAACGCCGTCTCATTAGCACCCGCTGGAGGCGGGTGGCGGAGGAGGCCGATGGTCGCGGCCACACCAACACCGGGCTACGGCTGTAGCGGCCGCTCTCGCGGTGCGAGTGAGATTACCTTTGGAGTGCAGTGAACACGTCGCCGCTTTTTTACAAGGCGACATGTCACCTCGTTCCAAAGCGCGGATATGTCCGCGCACTCAAAACCTTCGACAACGCGCGTCGCGCAGAAACGCAACCCAGGAGCTTACGCTACCCTTTGCTCCGCGTCCGCGGAAGCAAAAACCTGTAGGGAAGCGGTTCGCTTCCCCAGTTGAGACGCTAACAGCGTTCCTACAGAAGGCCAACCGCTATACGGCTATAGCTTCGCGTTTCTCTTTTTTTCGTTCGCGGCGTCTTAATGATGTTTTGTCTCCAGCCGTACCGAAAACAAACGGTTGGCGAACAGATTCTGCCGTCTGCGTCAAAACGACAGGCGGGCCGGCTGTGCTCCCGGCTTATCTCCGTCCGGTTTCGTCCGGCTCGATCACGCGGCCCTGCACACGCCGGACCTGCGTATGATGCGTCAGCACATGCACGCGCCCGTCGCTCCCGCGAAAAAATGCACTGAGCAACCAGCTCACGATTGAAATAATGATCGCGCCGAAAAACGCGCTCCAGAAGCCGGGAACTTCAAAACAGGGCACGATTGCGCCCACGAACTTCAGCATCAGCGCGTTGATGATCAGGATGAACACACCCAGCGTGACGAGAATCAGCGGCAAGCTCAATAACAGCAGTATGGGTCGAATAAAGGCGTTCGCGATACCGAGCAGAAGCGACGCGCCCAGCAGACAGCCGACGCGGTCACCATAATTAATTCCAACAATCGGCGCGGCCACGAACACCGCGAATGTCGTCACGATCCAGCGGAAAACGAAGTGTCTCATGGGCAGAAGTTATGTGAGGTTGGAATTCCTGCCAACCGGGACTGAGAATTCACTTGCCAATCGTCCCACGTTCAGTAATCCGATTAAAGCCGTCAAACCAATCAGTCCTGTGGCGAAAAAAAACAACATTGCCCAAAACGAAAATGAAGGGCCCGACGCGGCGGGCGCGTCCCCTGTCGAGACGAAGATCGACAAGAGATCGGTGCGCCCTGCATCGGCAGGCGGGAAGAACGCCCAGCCTGCTCGCAAGAAAAGTCCGACCGCGCCGGAAAAAAAGCCATCAAAACGTGCTACGCCAGAAAGAACGGCCGAGCCGTCCGATGAAGAGATCCGTCTCCGCGCTTACTTCATTTCGGAACGCCGGCATAGACTTGCGCTGCCTGGCAACGCGAGTTCCGATTGGCTCGAAGCCAAGCGGCAGCTCCTCTCCGAAACAGGGTCGCGCTAAGGTAGGGGCGATTAACCTTAATCGCCCGCCCAGTCGTTCTGCCACGCGCCCGGGGCGATTCGATGAATCGCCCCTACCTTAAAGTTTGGATCTCTGGAACGCACTCTTTGATTTTTTCCAGCAGCCGGTTCATCGCAAAAGGTTTCGCGATCAGTCCAGCAACGCCCGGTTCCTTTAGCAATTCCTGCGCGCGTTCCTCGTCCGCTTTTCCGGAAACAAGAAGCAACGGTGGAACGATCCGCGGCGGTTCCATGTTATTGTAAACTTTGCCGATCAGGAAAAAGAGCAACGCCCCGTCGATCATCGGCATGGAAAAATCGAAGATGAACAGATCGTATGTTTTCTTGATGGCGAGCTCGAAGCCGTATTCGGAGTGCGGGGAACCGTCCACTTCACAGCGCAAACAAGCGGTCAACGCTTCGCGCACGACGCGCAGGAAGGCGACCTCATCGTCCACAATCAAAATGCGCTTCGGGGAATCTTCGCTCACTAGTACACGCTTGCTTCAAATGACCAGGTGTTTCAAGTTTTAGTTTCAACGCGCGAGCCAATGGAAAATGCGATCGTCGATCTTGTCGAGGCTTTACGGGAACGCCTCGCCATCATTCATGACGAACAAAGCCGACGCGACCCGGAAAGACATTTAGCGCGCCTGCAAGCCGTTTCGGAAAAGATCGACAGGTTGCAAGCGGCGCTGCCGCGCCCGGTTGATGCGCACCTCGCGCATTACCTCAAGCGCCACAGCTACGACAAGGCGCTCGAGTTTCTGGAAAACAACTAGAGACGCCCTGTTTACTTACGGGGGCGACGACGGCGTAGCGGGTCTACACAAGAACGAACTCATGATAAACGGCCTCGGTTCGTCGTACGAGACGATTTTCCATCCTTCCGAACCTCTCGTCTCTGCTCTCCCCATTCTCTTTGAGCCATTGAACAATCGATAGAGACACTTCGATGCGGGTGTAAGAACGAGAAGCTAAAGAGCGGTTGATCAGAGTTTGCGTAAAGCCAACGCCGCAACCCACATCGAGCAAATCCAGGTCTCCAAGATCGGGCTGTCCTATCAAGCCAGCGAAGTTAGTAAGAAGGATTTCTCCATTGTGCTCTACACCGGCCGCCAATACATCGGGAGAGTTCCGTTGAACTTCTTTGGGAACGTTGATTCCTACGTGGGACCGAACCATTCCGCCCTTTCTTATCAAGAGCGTGAATATAAAAATCGACAACAGCCCTTAAAGGCGGAAAGCGGCTCTTAGCGTGAATACAGCTCGACGATTAACTGTTCATTGACAATCGGCTGCATTTCGTCGCGGGAGGGAATGTGCGCGACCTTGCCACTGAGCGCATCGCGATTGACGGTCAGCCAGTCGGGCACGGGAGCGATCTGGGTCAGCTCAAGATTGCGCAGGGCCAACTGACGCGACTTCGGTTTGTCTTTAATGGTGATCTCGTCGCCTGCCTTCACGTTATAGGAAGCAATATTAACGCTGCGCCCGTTCACGAGGACGTGCCCATGCGAAACAAGTTGGCGGGCGGCACTGCGCGTATGTGAAAGGCCCAGCCGGAAAACCACGTTGTCGATCCTCGTCTCAAGAAGTTGGAGAAGCGTCTCGCCGGTAACGCCGCGCTTGCGCAGTGCGTTTTGGAAAATGCGCCGGAACTGGCGCTCTAGCAGTCCGTATTGATAGCGGAGCTTCTGCTTTTCTCCGAGCGCAATCGCATAATCGGACTGTTTGCGCCGGGAACCTTTCGGGCCGTGCATACCGGGCGGATAATTTTTTCGCTCCAGGGACTTGGACGATCCAAAAATCGGAACGCCGTAACGGCGGCTAACTTTGGTTTTTGGTCCGGTGTATCTACCCATTTACAAGTTCGATGTTGGATGTTCGATGTTAAACGCGGCGCTGTTTTGGCGGACGACAACCGTTGTGCGGCACGGGCGTGACATCACGAATCACGGTAAGATCAAGACCGATCGCCTGCAACGCGCGCACGGCTGACTCGCGTCCCACTCCGGGCCCTTTCACCAATACTTCCACTTCTTTCAGCCCGTGACCCATCGCTTGCCGCGAAGCATCTTGCGCGACCATCTGCGCCGCGTAGGCCGTGCTCTTGCGCGAGCCTTTAAAACCGACTTTTCCTGCGCTCGACCAGCCAATGACGTTTCCGTTCATGTCAGTGATCGTCACGATCGTGTTATTAAACGTCGAGAGAACGTGCGCGATGCCGGTGTGAATGTTTTTGCTGCCTTTGGCTTTGACGATTTTGGGCTTCTCAATCTCGTCGGCCGAAAGCGAAAGGCTCTCCGGCGGAGGGGCGGCCGGCGTGCCTTCTACCTTTTTGCTCCTGGCCGGCTTCTTCTCCGGTTTGGCCGCTGCCTCGGCGCTGGCAGGCGTCGATTCGGAAACTGCTTCGGCCCGGGCGAGCGCGCCAACTGCCGCTCCAGAGGCCGCTTGTGCAACCTCCCCTTTCGAAGCCTTGGTTGGCTTCTTCGCTTTTGACGTCTCCGCGTTGGACTTGGTCGTCTTTTTTAATTCGGCCATTCGAGTTTCTGTTTAAACTTTACCCGCTTTCGCCTCCGGGTTTCGGATCACACCCACGGTCTTGCGCGGGCCCTTGCGCGTGCGCGCATTGGTCGATGTCCGCTGGCCGCGCACCGGCAAGCCGCGCCGATGTCGCAGGCCGCGATAACAATTGATCGCTTGCAAGCGCTTTAAGTTGCCCTGCACCTCGCGGCGAAGATCGCCCTCGATCGGGATCTTATTGTTGGTGATGGCGTGAATGATTTCGTTCAACTGCTGGGGCGTGAGATTCTTGGCGCGCAAATTTGGATCGATGTTGGTTTGCTCGAGGATGCGCCTGGCCGTGCTCAAGCCGATGCCGTAAATATAAGTGAGAGACGCTTCGATGCGTTTCTCGGCTGGAATTTCAACACCGAGTAATCTTGGCATGGTAGTTTGTTAAATCGTT
>WNFO01004494.1_pt1 | contig 25801 bp, 31 predicted proteins | sample 5400251 | NCBI WGS metagenome assembly WNFO01 (sample SAMN13153354, study PRJNA577476) | soil metagenome | isolation source: 100 cm saprolite under Madrone tree | place: USA:California | collected 2016-06-14
CGCGTGTCGTTTAAGGTATGGTCCGAGACTGTCGCCGGCCGGTGCCGAGTGTGGACCGACGAGCAGCTGGAAATGGCCGGTGTGCTGGCCCTCGTATACGGGAAGGTTCGTCTCTCTATGATCTGCTTGAACCATGTCCACCATTAACGGCCAGTATCGTAGTTTATCGGAGCCTGGCGCGGGCGTTAGCGCGAGATGGAAAACTCGCTGCAAACGACCAAGCTGACAAATATACTCCTTGCGAATGCAGGCCATGAAGGTGGGCGGCTCATGCCAATTTTGGTCTATGGGATATTAGTTGATGGGTGTGACAGTGCGCACTCCATTGAACCACATCATCAAGTAAGTCACTCTCTACTAATATACTCTACCGTTTGGCGTCGTTTCGCCTGACGAGGGTGTGCAAGCTGTCTGGAGCTGGCGTTGAACAGCAAATTGGACATCGAAACTCGTGAAAACCTGAGCAAGTCGCATGCAGCGTCCAAGGTCCGTATGGCAGTGGTACTCGTTTCTCTCTTTGCCTCCGGTTGCTAACCATGCATCTTTAGAGTCTGCTCTTCACTATTAATGACCTCTTGGTACGCTGTACTTGGCATGCGTTTCAACTATCCTAACACTTCATCAGGATCTGACGAGAGTCGAAAGCGGCCACGAGATGATGTTCAACGAACCATTTGATCTCCCATCCGTGATCATGGGACGGTGGTGGCCAATCTCACGGCGAACTCTCGTAAGGAACCTCCCTCTCTGATTCTTCCCGTGCGCGAACCTCGTCTCCATCAGTGAAATACACGCAACGGGGCTCTATCACCGTGTCGTGCCGCGCGTTCAACCAGCCGGAAGGCCTCAGAAATACAAAGCAGGTCACTGTCGAGATCATCGTCGGTGACACGGGCTGCGGTATCCCAGCAAGCAAGCTCGAGAGCATCTTCCGCGAGTTCGAGCAGGTTGAGTCGGCGCAACCTAAGACTAGCATGGCACTTGGCCTCGGCCTTGGCTTGGCCGTCGTCGCGCGCGCTGTTGGGCAGTTAGGTGGCCAGCTCCGCGTGGACTCGAAGGTTAACCAGGGGAGCCAGTTCTCGTCCCTCATCCCGTTCACGGTATGGGATGAAAGTAGGCAACACCTCCTTGGGCAGGATCGGTATCAGCGGCCTGAGGCACCGGTATCCTATCTTTTTCCTTCCACTGCCATCCTGGGCGCGGAGATGTCTATAGAGCAGGATCGTGACCTTTCCGTATTGCCTCTCCCTGGGCAGGGCATCATTGATAATGTCCCTGTCACCCCAGACTCGCAGATGGCTCCACCGCATGAAGCAGTCGAGGTAGATGTGAAGGCCGTAGAACTTAAGCCGAGGCCACTGCCATCATTAGGGAGGAGACGGACTGTGCACCCGGAGGATCGGTCGCCGGTTCGGGGAAGTGAAACTAAGCTTAGAATACTTAGCGTCGAGGTGCGTCATACGGCCATTCCTTGAAACCCTCCGCGGGTCTTTGACCAGCTGTGTACGTTCAGGACAACGATATCAATCGTCTGATCCTGGTCAAGCGTCTCAAATTGGACGGACATACAGTCGTCAATACGATGAATGGGAAGGAGGGTGTTGAGATGATAGAGGTGGACCAGGCCTTCGACTGCATCCTCATGGATGTCCAGTAAGCTTATCTATCTTTGCCGATTTCGCATCTGCGAACCTTACACCTTTAAGGATGCCTATCCTCAACGGTCTCGAGGCGACCCAACAAATCCGCCACCTCGAAGCGACCAAATTGACAAAGACGGACCGGCTGGCGCACTCGCTTAATGGCGGACGGATTCCCATCTTTGCCGTGTCGGCTTCACTCGTCGAACGGCAGCGCGAAGAGCTCGAGCACATCGGGATCGACGGATGGATCTTGAAGCCCATTGACTTTGGAAGGCTGTATACTATCTTGCGCGGCGTGACGGATCCTGTGCAGCGTGGACGCGACGAATACCGAGTTGGAGGCAGTTGGGAGATCGGCGGATGGCTGCTGCGGCCCTCTCCACCACCGCCTCTATCTGTCCCTGTAATCGTTCCTACACTATCAACAGGTCACGATGGCGCAGATCTTCGTACAGGTGCTGCCGCTGAAGATAGTAGTAAGACCCGAGAGTGACAAGCTGGACGGCCACCGCCTCTGCAGAAGTCGTCGCCCTTGCATAGCACATATACACGCCCCATCATTTTCCCCACTCATTCCGGCGTACACGCATTCGCATGCATCGTTCTCTTTATAATACGATTTATCACCTCAAAGCCTCCAACCCCGATTCAAGATTCCAGTAATGGACACTCTTTGTTGGTACTCGACTTCTATCTCGCATTGTATCTCGGTTCTTTTGCGCGTCTTCTACAAGCTCCTAAGCCTGTTCAATCTGCATCGTCGATCCTCGCTACACAATCTAGCCATAATCTTTCGCAGGGTATCTATGTCATACTATGTATTTGCTGTTATCCATTTGCCCGACGACTTGTCGTTGTCATTGAATATGATTCAAGTTTTCGTCGGGTATGGTAGGTTGCCATTTCAGAACCGCTGGTTTGCGTAGTGTACCCACCCATCATACACGTCTCTCAAAATCAACTTGAAATATGCCACAATACATTGTGTACCTCTGACATTTCCCGTCAAGATCTGCGATCTGAGCTATCTGTGGCATTCATTGGGGGTGAAGGGCTCCCAAGAGATAGGGACTTTGGCGGCCAGTCGACCCACTTGGCAAGAAGTCACGGAGAAAGGGGCGCCAATGTCCACCGTGACGTACGTTGGTCCTAGTTAGAGCAGGGAGAGGCCCGCGGAAGGCGCGCGTATGAGGAAAGTGGCATCACTATTGATTTCCAGTGAAAAGCAGAAGAAAATAAGGAACGGCACGGCGGCACGCGGAGTCAAAAGCGAGAGTGAGCTCCAAAGGAAGCCGTGTTGTAGAGTGTCCGCATGGTAGTAACGTGTATATTATCCCACAGGACAGTGTCCGGCGGGATAATATACACGTTACTACCATCTAAGGTCCAGGGGAAGAGGCGTTTTTTCCAGTGCGACTGGCATGTAACACATGAATGTCTGCGAGGGAGATAAAACGAGTGCTAGAGATAACGTGCTAAGTCAGAATAGGTAAGAATGAAGTGTCCAAGTAATAAGGTTGAAGGGGAGACTGAAGCACCCGGAGGGCTCTGTACCTGTACGAGCGCAGCCTGCACTATCCAACCTTACACCGCCACCATGCCCCTCTAGTACCAGCACACCTTCTCCGACTAGCCTAAAGGTCTTTTACGGTGTACCTGCCGCCTGCAAGCCAAGCGAACCTAGTTGAAGTCGCGGCTGGTTCTGGGTTTCGCAGCTCGCTTTTGCTCCGCGAGCGTCCGTCGTAAGTAGCGGGCAAAGATATCGCTGACAGTGATTGGGTTGCTCCTGCGAGTGGGTGAATCGTCCCGATCAAAGATGTCTGGTGAACCCTCGCTGCCCCATGTGGGGCGGAGGCGTCGTCTTGCGATTGCCGGGAGAGCCCCGACGGGCTTCGAGGTTGTATCCCCGAGAGTACTAAACGACGGATTTGGTTGGTTGCCGGACTTGTGGGGCGGTGGAATTACATCTGCGAGAGCAGGCGAAAAATTCGGTGGGATGACAATCTCGTGGTCCTTGGGCAGGGGCTGGAAATATGAAGTCGAAGTCGAGCTATGACTCGGATTGAAGTTGGAGGGAGTTGTGACTGAACCGGACGTGCCAGGCGGGAGAACGTCGAGCGCTGGTCCCGGGCCCATAGGAAATATTTGTCTACCCATAAGCATTGAGGAAGACGACGGAGGTTTCTGCGCTGCGGCAACTGCGGCAAAGTGTGGGTCGAACAACGAAGGATCGGAAGATATTTGTATGACTATTACCATTCTTGTCATCACGCTCAGACCGGGGGAAGGGTGCTGCCAACGCGGACCAGCTGGCAAAGGCCAGAAAAACGTAGGCGGAGATGATAATACGCATTATTGTTGTCTTGATAAGAAGAGTGGGGGTTATCCGTAAGGCTGCAATGAGTGGTGAAAGCTTGGTCGTGAAAATAATAAGCAAGTGGCTGTATTTCGTGAGTAATCATGACTTGGGAGATTAGGAAATAGAAGACTCACCAACCAGCACCACCAGTCGGTAAGTGAAACTATAAGACGAAGATGGGGAAGGGGAGGACAGCAGATGTACGGAATCTGGAGCCGTGGTGCCACGGTGTGTAGCGAGGATCGACAATGCAGGATTGAACAGGCTTAGGAGCCCGCGTTCGTAGCCTGCACCTCAGGGGAGTACATTGCGATGAACGACATCCTCCTTGACCGTTGGTCACGGATCTCAGTTGCATCGCACTGTACAGCGCCTGATCTCAGTCACGGATGGCGTGGGAAGCAATGTGCACAAGGGACTTGGCGGCCAGTCGAGTGCACAAGGGACTTGGCCAGTCGACACACTGAGTCACGGAGAAAAGGGGCGCCAATGTTACGTTGATCCTCAGCAAATTGTGCAAAAACTTTTTCACTTTTTCACTGCAAGTAAATAAGTAAATAAGTGAAAAAGTTGACATTGATTGACTCATGCTAATTGAGTGGCGCTTTTACAACTTTTGATCACTTTTCACAACTCTTTTTCAGCTTTTTTTACTTTCGACGAAATTGTCTAAATCAACTTTTGGCGAAAAAACAGGTTTCTCTTGCACTTTTGGTTACTTTCTGCCCTCTTTCGCTTGCTCAGGCTTGAGCAAGCCCAAAACAGTTTAGCGCAGGTTTACTGATGTGTTAGAGCGGGGAGAGGTCCGCGGAAGGCGCGCGGATGAGGAAAATGCCATTACTTATTAATCGCCAGTGAAAAGCAGAAGAAAATAAGGAACGGCACGGCGGCGCGCGGAGCCAAAAGCGAGAGTGAGCTCCAAAGGAGGCCGTATTATAGAGTGTCCGGTAGTGGGATTATATACGTGTTGCTACCATCTAAGGTCCATGCGACGGTCGTTGACATGTCTGTCACCTGGCATGTACTGTAAGTAACATCATGAATGTCTGCTAGGGGAGCTAAAAGCGAGTGGCAGAGACAGCGTCTAAGTCAGAATAGGTAGGAATGAAGTGTCCAAAAAGGGGTGGTATCGAGCAACGAGTAATAAGGTTGAAGAAGAACTGAAGCACCCGGAGCGGTCTGTACGAGCGCAGCCGGCACTATCCAACCCCACACCCACCATGCCCCTCTACCAGCATACCTTCGCCGACTAACCTAAAGGTCTTTTACGGTGTACCCGCCCGAAAGCCAAGTGAACCTAGTTGAAGTCGCGGCTGGTTCTGGGTTTCGCAGCTCGCTTTTGCCCCGCGAGCGCCCGTCGTAAGTAACGGGCAAAGATATCGCCGACAGTGATTGGGTTGCTCCTGCGACTGCGAGTGGGTGAACCGTCCCGATCAAAGATGTCTGGTGAACCCTCGCTGCCCCATGTGGGGCGGGGGCCTCGTCTTGCGATTGCCGGGGGAGGCCCGGCGGGCGTCCCAACTAAATCCATGTAAGTAGGCGACGAACTTTGTTGGTTGCTGGCCTTGTGGTCGCCCTTGGACTGGGACCCGGCGGGCGTCCCAAATATTTCCGTGGAACTAAGTGATGAAGTCTGCGGTTGGGAGTCGCCCTTGTGGTCGCCCTTGGACTGGGGCTGGCAATCTGAAGTCGAAGTCGAACTATGACTCGGATTGGAGTCGGAGGGATTTTTTTTTGAACCGACCGAGCCAGGCGGGAGAACGTCGACCGCTGGTCCCGGGCCCATAGGAAATGTTTGTCTACCCATAAGCATTGAGGAAGACGACGGAGGTTTCTGCGCTGCGGCAACTGCGGCAAAGTGTGGGTCGAACAACGAAGGATCGGAAGATATTTGTGTGACTATTACCATTCTTGTCATCACGCTCGAACCCGGAGAAGGGTGCTGCCAACGCGGACCAGCTGGCAAAGGCCAGAAAAACGTAGGCGGAGATGATAATACGCATTATCGTTGTCTTGATAAGAAGAGTGGGAGTTATCCGTAAGGATTCAAAGAGTGGTGAAAGCTGGGTCGTGAAAATAATAAGCAAGTGGCTGTATTCGGTGAGCAATCATGACTTGGGAGATTGGGAAAGAGAATATTCACCAACCAGCACCACCAGTCGGTAAGTGAAACTATAAGACGAAGATGGAGAGAGGGTGCGAACTAGCCATCTTTTATACTGATACTGGATGCTGCTGAACAGGTCTGGTAGTTCACAACAGCTATGAGCTCATCAAAGGACACATCACAAAAGTCATAAACCCTTTGATGAGCTCACAACTGTGGTGAACCTGATGATGCAGTACAATGACAGCGGACGAACGGAATCTGGAGCCGTGGTGTCACGGTTTGTAGCGAGGATCGACGATGCAGGATTGAATAGGCTTAGGAGCCCGCGGAATCCTCCTCGACCGTTGTCACGGATCACAGTTGCATCGCACTGTATGGCACCTAATCTCAGTCACGGACGGCGTAGAAAGCAATGCGCACAAAGCGAGTGTCGTTGTCACATAGCCAAGAAAATCGTGCCGCGGACAGGCTTGTCCATCACCATATAATGATCGTACAAAGCCGCGGGCGTTCTTCGGAACTCATCAAAATTACTAGTGTGGCTTTTTGATAGGAGCATCAATTAAGCATGATGTGCACTGCTTCGGGCTTCTGCTTCATACTAAGGGTCGAGATTCTATTGGACCAGCAGACAACGCTGCGGTGTGATTGATCCAAAGAAAAAGAGCAGAGCAGAGCACCTGTTTGGTGTTGTGTTGTAGTGTATAATCGGTCGGCATGAAAAAAATGTAAATAAGGACTGCCCGCTGGCTGGATTGAACAACCGACCTCATCATTACGAGTGACGCGCTCTACCACTGAGCTAAGCGGGCTTCACAATTCGTGACTATTTTAGAAGTTATTGTTTGTTTGTCTCTGCATGATTATCACACGTGTCCGAAACAAGTCTTGGCGATGAGCTCGGGCGAGCCACAGCCATCTCGTTGCAGCACCGCCCGTTAGGAACCTCTAGATCTACTAGCGTAACTCACCTCCTCTATACCATGGCAGAACCCACGAAGGCAGAGACGGATCAGGTATTTAAGGTCCTTAAAGCTGGTAAGGGAAACAAGGTGCGTATCCATGCGGCCCAGTACTCATGGAAAATGGCTAACCACACTTCTAGATGTGCTTTGACTGCCAGGCTCGCAGTCCGACGTGGGCTAGCGTCACGTTTGGCTTATACATTTGTCTCGATTGTTCCAGCGTGCACCGTAACATGGGTGTGCATATCTCGTTTGTTCGGTACGCCTCTACTGCTCTTCAGAAAATGCACTCTGCTGCATCTGAGCATTTATCCCCAAGGTCGACCAACCTCGACAGTTGGCAACTTGCACAGCTGCGCACCATGAAAGCTGGTGGTAATGCTTCTGCTACCGACTTTTTTACCCGGCACGGCGGCGCGTCGTTACTAAACGACTCTGATGTGAAAAAGAAGTACACGAGTCGTGTTGCGGAACTATACAAAGAAGAGCTTGCCCGCCGCGTCAAGGAAGATGTAGCCCAGTTGCGCCTCGTCACCTCTACCCAGCTAGCTTTTCGCTTATACTCCTAACCCCACCACGTAGGTTCCCAGGCGGCATATCCGTGGACGGGGTCAATACCTCCAAAGCCTCCGCGCAGTCCAAAACCACAGCCGATGAGGACGATTTCTTCTCGTCCTGGGACAAACCCACCTCACCAAAACCCACGGCCACAGCCTCCCCGCAACCAGCTGGACCACCATTAATCGGGCGTCCCAACTCGGCCCCTGCTACGGGCGGGTCCTTTTCCGCTCCCGCCGCCGCGGTGCCGCGCACAGTCATGTCGTCCTCTCTGCGTACGAGCTCCGCCTCGGCCGGCGGCGGCGCACGCACCCTCACTTCGAGCAGCACATCATCCACCGCCACCGGCTCAAGCGCTGCGCGTCCTGCAAAGAAGGGCCTTGGTGCGAAGAAGGCTGCACCTGTGGACTTTGCAGAGGCAGAGCGCCGCGCCGCTGCTGAAGCGGAGCGGATTCGTCAACTGGGGTATGACCGCGAACGCGAGGAGGCGGAAGCGCAGGCCACATGCGAGGCCGCGGCTCTCGGGTTGAAGAATAAAAGCACCGTTGCGAGTACGAATGGTGTTAATTCGATTTCTGCAGGTGTCAGCTCCGCCGATGTTGACAAGCTTGGGAACGGTGTGAAGAAACTCGGTTTCGGTGCCCTGCCCCGCGCGCAACCAGCGGCACCGTCGAAAGCGTGCGTGCTGACATGGCGGATATTGCCGACTCTGACTGACGTCATGCCTTACGATTATGGTAGGTCTACCCCCGCACCTGTGGCGGACGACGCGCCCACGACAGCCCGTGATCGCTTTGGGACCCAAAAGGCGATCTCGAGTGACATGTTTTTCGAGCGGGGCGCATACGATCCCACTAGTGTTTCCGAGGGTCGTGCACGGCTCGTGCAGTTCCAGGGCGCTACGTCCATATCCTCAAATCAGTATTTCGGGCGTGAGGAAGAAGAGGCGCTTCCGCAAGCATCTGATGGCGGCTTGCTAGGTGACGGCAGTCTCGCAGGACTCGAGAACGCTGCCCGGGATGCTGTCTCGCGTATTATGGCTAACCCGGACGTGCAGAATCTGGGGGAGAACATTCGTTCTGGGGCCCTAAAGGTTTGTCACTGTTTTCTTCGTGTGGCGCGGGTGTCCCCGAATGACTGACGACTCGGCTTTTCCCTAGCTCTCGGATTATTTAGCTCAGATGTCAGAGCGCTAGTTAAGGATGGGAAGCGCTGGAGCATGTACATGTGGGCGGAACGACCCTACAAGAGACAGTCATATTTGAGATTTTTCTGTTGTTCCTGAAAAAGGTGATATTGGACTTGTGGAGCTGTGTGGCATGGATATGAGGCGCTCACTGGCACGCCGTCGAATGTTCTGAAGCATCTTCCATGATCGTGAGCGTAACTGCGCAAAACAGCCTCATGCCTTAGGCTTCAGCTGCCGTCAACCGCGCAAATTATGAGCCATGTGCAGCCCTGGAAAAGAAAACAACCAAAAGTTAGCATAGCGGGTCTTCTCGCGACGTGCTCATCACAAGTCGCAATGTCATTTCGAGCTTGTCAAGAAAGCCAAGTTGCCCGAAAATTGTTCGTTGTACCTTGCAAAAGAGCAGAGAATACATTGGCTTTGAAACCTGGCGAGAGCGTCTCTGCCTCTTAGAGGGAGCGAATAACATATTGTCGCGCCTACGGGCCGCCGTGTGTATCTATCTCCCCCATTTTGATGCCCGGGATATCCCGTGTCGCTGGGTTTATTCTTATCCATTGGATCGGCCAGGCCAGACCGCGGCGCTTACAGTGCTTCTCTCCACCCATTCAAAAATTAAACGACCTTGCGACCTCGGCTCGTAGCCGCTGTCCCTGACCTGTTTAGTCGCACAGAGATCTGACATTTTCTGTGGGGTGCTGCACCGCACTGTAATCCTCCCTGTATATCGGGGAAGACTTTAGGCCTGCAGGCACTATTGTGAGCAATGCCGTTCTATTATGGATGTCTATCAACACGATGAAAGCTACAGTTTATAACGCTCATCCGTACCAATGTGAAAACTATCCTCTCCTAACGGATGGGCCGCTGAACCAGGCGCTTCAGAGGCAATCATGTGGGACCTTGGTAGCCACCCACTCAAAGGGGCAGCACATCATTACATGGTCTCGTGGGAGTCTTGTGCATATCATGGCATATCATGCATCATGGCCAATGATCTGTAGGGCGTACCTCATTTCCTCGCGCGGCGGCGATTGATCGTTCTCAGTGCCTGACGCGATACTATAAAAGGGGTGCGCTATGGTATATCCAGTTTTGGAGAGGTAGCCGAGCTAACGACCCATCATGATGTATCCGAAGTCCTGTTGCTCGTCATGGCAAACACACTGCGCGGAGAATTTGTCCTCGATGCCATAAATATGATGGACTCAGAAGCCGATAGTCGAACTGCTGGAATCTGCCGAACAATGAGCACCACTGAGGTCACTACTTTCACCTCAGTCCCCTCATTGGTCTCGACCTTTTTGCTGATGGGACAAGCGTGCGATGAGGGAATGACTCTGTGCATTTGAAAGTCTGGAGGCCTTTGACAATGGACGACTGCCAGCGTGGAATCTAGTCGGACAAGTTCGGGCTCCAATGGACATCTGAGTGACCTCACGCGGTTGCTCCGTCACACACGCAACAGTTGCGGTATAAGACCCTATGCCTTCTCGATCATGCAGTACTTACTACTTTTTCCCCTTTTATCACGAATTTTATTTGTGAAAGCCGGCCGGGGGTAGAGAGCCCTTTTTTGGAAAAAAGGCGTTCACCACCTTGTTTCATCATGTCTCCGGGAGAAAGTGCAATTCAGTTTTCTGGACACGGTGGACAAGTGCAACAGTGGGGCAGTAGCCGCCCGCAGCATACAGGGACTCGGAAGCCGAATGACACCGATATCTGCCACTATTCTCGTGCGCTATCTCAGGAACCAGAAACGTGTTGCTGTCCATATCGAGTGTTTTCTTTCGTCTCTGCTGTTATCATGCAGAAGGGCGTCTTGTAGGTCCGGAAGTTGGTCCGAAAGGTACTGCGGGATCATGATCGTGTGTGAAGTCCGATCGGAAATTCCTCGCGCGTCAAGCTTACGGGGTTGCATAAGCAAGCGACCTGTATCCGTGTTGCACCGCACACGAGGATGCGGTGGTACTACACACCGCTTCCAAACACGCCGACATGTGGTTTTTTTAAGATCCGTTCCCTTGCTCAGTAGTCGCCAATCTAGGTCACGGTGCTGTATTCGCCATCGATCCCAAACCCACAACACTAAGCGCCTACTTCAACCGGCGCCTAAAAATTAGAGGCCGTACCCGACCGGCTCGGCTTTCTCCGTCCTCATCAATATCACAGGTGCCTTGGAACATGATGTTGTTGTCAGGATAAAATCATTCAATGTCGTATGAAGTCCTCTCTATGCCTTCGCGTGGTCCTAAAACAGGATTTTGGCAATCAGGTAGGCTACCAAGAGTAATGCATTCGTCAAGTGATCTGATTCGCCAAGTTTGAGGGTCCTAAGTAGAAACCCTACTCGAGCGAGAGCTAGGCGCAGGCTCGGAACCTTCCCCGCGGAAGACGGTTTAATAACTTGAACGTTTAGTGCAATTGCCTGACGCTCCACACGCTTGTTTTCGCAAATCTCCGGCGGTGATAATTGTATTACCCGCGGGATCGATTACCATTTACGGAAAACGCTGTTTCGGTAAGATCCGAGGGCGCCTGTTGTCGTAACTCATGACCTGCAGTATGTTCCTCAAGCTCCTGCTCACTGAATTGCGAGTCTGGACACTTCTTGAACACTGGACCTTTCCGCGTTTCTTGCCCTACTGTGATTACTGCCGTCAATACGCGCCCAAAGATGCCGGCGCAGATGGCATACCTGATCCTATGGGTGAATTGCCCTGGTTTCTGTCTCAGCACTGAGGGGTGTCTCAGAAGGCTATAAATCCTCTCAATCCCCTCACATTTATTCCCCAGACTCGCCCCCTGCGGACACTTTGAAAGACTCTCGACGTCTAATGGCTTATTCTACCTCACGCCGGGACACTGAGGACACATATTCGGATGGAAACCCGCTCCCCCCATCTGAAGCGCCTTCGCAGCCATATTCACCCGAGCAAGAGCGCGTCAACCAGCCCCCGCACTGGGTGCCAGCGGTGAGCATATTTCTGTGTATTTTATTTATCTTGAACATGACGATACTCTCCTTGAGGCCGCACCCCCCGTGCACTTTTCCTGCTATCAATTAAATGCGCCCACGCTGCACTCGAGCGTTCAGGTTCAGGACCAGCGCTATGGAATGCCGGGGCCATATGTCAATGGTATGGCTCGCGACTACGGCGTTTGGACCGACGCGCAGCAGAACGCTCCGTTCGCTCCTGCGGCGGCGACGGCGACGGCGAGCATAGCCTTCTCCTTTGAGCGCTACCAAAGGTCTGAATTTTTGATACAGAATGCCATGATCCCATACACGAACCAGAACCAAGACACAGCCAACTCTGCGAATGGGCCCATGACCTACCATCAGGACAATAGGATCCCCGGCCATCTCGCTGCTGTGCGTTTTCGGTTAAATTTTCATTTTCATCAGCTCCATCCTTCCTCCCAATCCTACTTTCCCTTTTTCTGTCTAACACGGCGAATAGGGTGCCCAACCTGGGGGCGTGGTCGATTACGGACCCGCTTTTGGTGGGCCTAGCGCTCACAATGCGGAGGGGAGCAGTGTACAAACTTTTGCACCCGGTAGTGATGATGCCAGTGAGGCGCCCGCGCCATCAGAAAGCCTCAGGACCCTCACCACACGTTACGTCTGCGATCCGGGAACTCGTATCGAGACGGTCAATATAGGACCAAACAGGGATGGTCGCCTGAAAATAATCATTGCGCTCGAGGTGGCGGACGGCGTTTGACGTGTTTTCGGAACGCGTGAAGCAAACCCGAGCTGTGAAGGATTATCGTTGAAATCATGTGGCTACGGTGATTGACTGAAATGTACTACTTACTGTCTGGGAAGAAAAAAATAAAAATAAAAGCGGTACTCGGGAGATATTGGATACAATTACCCAACCCCCCTGGGAGTTGAGAGCACCACCACAAGATAACGCCAAAGCGTTAGCTCCGTGGAGATTTTTTAACATTTTTCCAACAACGTCTTCGCCGAATACGGGCGAATGCGTTGGACGTGCCAGTGGTGCCACGCACATGATGCACAGCACAGTACACTCACGTGGCACAAAAAGCCGAGGCATCGGACCTTGCGGTGCCGGCAGGCGTGAGATGATGGGCAAAAGTACTTTACATTTACAGTAGCATTTGACTCACACTCCGTCGACGACACATACAGCGACTAGGCGCGTGGGCGAGACGGGCATGAGAAACACATGCTGGTTAGGGTTAGGGTTTGTACCAATTTGGCATTTTCATCGGCATCGCGGGATCCATCAGTCACAACAAACAGACCGCCACACATCATCTATTTACACAGTCATGGGCGAGTCGCGTTCAGAACTCCTTGCATGGCTCAATGAGCTCCTCCAGATTAACTATACCAAGATCGAGCAGTGCGGAACCGGCGCCGCCTATTGCCAAATCCTCGATTCTATCTATCGTACGTCCCCTTTTAACAGCCCTTTTCTCGCCTTGATCCCTCGTTCCGTCACTGATGTATTTGTGCGTTCGCAGTGGATATACCAATGACGCGTGTCAAAATGAACGCAAAACACGAATACGAATTCATCGCAAATTTCAAAGTGATGCAAAATGTGTTCAAGTCGAAGCGGATAGAGAAGGTGCGTTTTTCGCCTACCATTCTGCATCGATAAACAATGTCCCCCTTACCTGACGCCCCTTACAGCCTATCCCCGTAGAGAAACTAGTCAAATGCAAAATGCAGTGCGTAGCGTTTTTCCCCTCGCTTTGTCTTCTTTTTGGGTATCGCCAGGCGCGTCTAAAGAAGCTCTTTTTTTTTCTCCGCACGTGCCTTGACGACAAAGGGATAACCTCGAGTTCATGCAATGGATGAAGCGATTCTGGGACACTAATTACCCCGGACATCCATACGATCCCGTCGCGCGGCGGCGTGGCCAGTCGACCGATACGCCGGCGACCCTTGCCCCTATCGGATCTGCCCGCTCGGTTAACACTCCCGGCGCGCCTGCTTCACGCTCTGGGGGGAAAACGCCAGTCGGTGGACATCGTACGGGGAGCGCATCGGCTATGAACCATGAACAGGTGCTCGGACTACAGGTCCAACTGAAGGAGATGTCCGCGCACCTCGAGGGCCTAGAGAAGGAACGCGACTTTTACTTTGCCAAGGTGATTATCGTGATCAGGGGGGTTTTGCTCATACTTACACTTCTCCCGTTTCATAGCTACGCGATATTGACGCATATCTACGAGTCACAGCATCAACCATACCCCCTAGTTCCCCGCCCTCGCTTTTCCCGGCCTCTATAACCCCAGTAATGTCCGTAACTTCGCTAGTATATATAAAATTGAACCGGTGGACGCATCTATTGATCTTGCGCGTGATGAAATGTTTGCCAGATCGGTGGAGAGCAAGGAACGTAGTTCCGGTATCTAATTAGGCGTCGATTTTAGACTCGTTAGGCCCTTTAGGCCTTTAGACTTGTCGTTGTCGACCCTGTCCGGTAAAACTGTTGCGTCGCCCACCTGCTGTACAGTATTACATGGCAACCCGGCGGCTGTTCCTCACTCTCAGCCATAACAAACTCACACGATCCGTTCCACCGCACCGCACCGGCATGAGCTCAAAACGACCTCATTCAGCAAGGCACGATTCCGGTCTTCCATCATCCAGCAATGGTAATGACAGCCGACAACGACGACGACATGCTCCGAGTCGTCGCCCTCCGAAGGGGCAACGGCAGCAGCAACAGCACCGGTCTGCGAGTGGCAAGTCTAACAGCAGACCGACGCATTTCCTAGCCCTCCCAATCGGCCATCATCCCGAACTCCGCAACGCAATGTCGGCGCTGACGTCGTCCTGGCTCGCACATGAACCACCGATAGAAGGCCTCGATCGGTCCATAATCGTCCATCCGCGACGTTTACACCTTACTCTCGGCGTGATGGCCCTCACCACCACCACCTCGCGCCCCGATCCCAACTGTGAGCAAAGTCAACAAGGGCAAGAGCAGCAGCACGATCTGACAAGTGCCGCGGCACTCCTCGCCAGCCTTGCCCCGCGCATACACGCTCTGCTGGCGCGGAGCCCGCTGCGCGTGCCGCTGGGCAGATTGGCGACTATGCAGCAAGACCCTGAACGCGCACATGTCCTCTACGTTGAACCTGATCTGCGCTCTCCTGATGGCCGACGTCTGGGCGCGGTCTGCGGTACGTGCTAATACTCCTTTTTCGACGGACACGATCTTCTTTCCCCCCTCTCCCCCCCGCCAACTCCCTACACACCCCGAGAAAGGCGTGTCGGAATAAAAGTAACTCTGATCGGATCGGATTTTCTTTTTAGAGCTCGTTCATGGTGCGTTCAAGGAAGCCGGCTTCCTTACTGACCGCCGACCGCTCAAGGTGCGTTCCCCAGACCCCCGGCTACTATATATCATCCCTCGTCATCCCACGAAGCAACCTTTTTATTAACTTTTTCCCTTTCTACACGATGACGATGTCTCTGTAGTTACATTGCACACTTCTCAACACGTCACACCGTCGTCGCACACCGGGGCCGCCCGGTCAACGCCGCGGTCCCAATGCTGCAGACCGCATACCTTTCTCTTTCGCAGCGTTTCCGCGAGTCCCAGATGACAACTCGGAAGGATTTGGCGTGTGGGCCGTTGACGAGTTGCAGATTTGCGAGATGGGAAGCTGGGCACCAGATGGGGCGTACGTGCGAGTCGCGGGGTGCGATCTTCGGCCTGACATGTGACGTCACGTCGAAGGGAAGAAGAACACACATGCCGACAGCCGCTGGACGATACACTTTACGATCCAGAATTTGCTGGCGTGCTTTACGGCAGGTTGTCACACCTGGAATGTCCGCACCCGAGTTTACCTCACGTCCCCATCTCTACCTGTACCGATGGCTCTTTTGTTTAGAGCCCGTTTGGTTTCCCAAAACATCTCATGTATTTCGTTACATTAGAAGACCTCGCCTTGACGCCAGTCTCGAGAGGCGTGTAACTAAATCCAAAAATAGCTTTACAGTATGTGCCAAGAGATCAGCGCGATCAGCGGCCAAGGGCAAGTCAGAGATAAGGTGTTACGATGAGCAAAGGTATAAATGAATAACTTATGATCCTCATGATTTGCGTTTGGTATTTCTGCAGCTCTCTGCAGGTCCGAAAGGATTTATCCTTGAGAGGTCATACAGTAAATGAACGGGAGAAAACCCGGCTGGAGGGAAAATGATGGCGTAAGTCGGATTATCGCTCTGGCCAAGCAAGCCTTGCACACTTGCGTGAGATAACTGGCAGTGGCAAAGATAAAAGGGTCCTTCTATATACAGACAAGCGTTGAGCACTTTCGCCGTGAGGAAGGGGGAACAAAGGATCTTCTCTATATAGGCGATAGCGGCAACACGGAGGAGAATGAGCGACCCGGAGACACTGTGGGCATTTTTACAATGTAATCCAATTCGATTGATCTCGATCGACCGACCAATCAGATAGCGGTATCTAGCCGACTGAAATGGTTTACATTGTAAAATGCCCACGGTAAGAGTGCTTAGCAACAGCATGACATAGGCGAGCATGCATGCGCAGTAAGTTACAGCCACTGACAAATGCAAAGTACAACGTTGTTCAAGTTAGGAAATTGGGAGGGGTGGTATGCCTTGTACTAGAATGAGACGATGGACTTGAATGGTAGTCGCATGCGGGGCATTGCAACAAAAAATTGCTGGATTTGATGGCGGCGATACGATACCGTGGTGTCCACGCGCCACTCACTCCTGACTCCAGTGCTGCCGCGACTCCGTGACTCCGGTCCAAGCCCGCTTGTAAGCGGAGCCCAAATTGAGCGACGGCGTGATCACGGCGGCGATGTGGATGGTGTCCGAGTCTTCGAATGTGTACAGCAACGAACTGCCAAACTGCCAATGAAAAGACACATGAAGGAGATCGCTCACATTCCATCGTTTGCCTCTTCTGGATGAAAAATTGCGCAAATGGAGCGGCATAGTACAAGAACGACTTCTACATCACTCAAATCCCTGCACAGAATCTTTCTTTGATGTGTTACGATGAGGAAAGGTATAAATGAATGACTTATGATCCTCATGATTTGCCTCTGGTGTTTCCGCAGCTCTCTGCAGACTGCAGGTCCGAAATGATTCATCCTTGAGAGGTCATACAGTAAAGGAACAAGAGAAACCCCCAACTGGGTGGGAAATGATGGCGTAAGTCGGATTATCACTCTTGCCAAGCAAGCCTTGCGTGCTCACGCGAGATAACTGGCAGTGGCAAAGATAAGGTTCACCATCGGGGTTGGACCCTGGCAACACCTTGAACACCACTACAGCCCACTCGGCACTGGCATGCCGTGTAAGCCATCTCATTTCGTGAATCACCCAGGGTCACGAGGCTTCCCGAGGCAGCGGTTGCGAAAGCAGATGGAGGTGAGCCCCTCGCTCGGTGTGCCCTACATAGTACGGTCATACTAGGAGGATGCCTGATGGAGTCAGTGGCGTCGTATAGAAGGATCTGACCGGATTAGGGCCATGGACTCCGGAAGAGAGAAAGTGTGCGATTTTTTTCACTGGGGTGTGACTTCTCATTGACAGTTTTGCAGTTCGCCGGACCGCCTATCAGCACCAAATAGTATAAAATTCGCCGTTGGGAGTCACTAAGGTCCAACAACTTGTCCATCCAGGTCATCTCTGTAATCCCAATAGTCCTCCAACTCATTCCCATCTGCCAGTGATCCAGGATGATGGATGCATGGCATAGCCCTCACCACCAACAAGATCATGTACGCCATCCCTGCATCACCGTTGATCGATTGATCTCCCGAGACTTGTACCGCCTTGCTCATGGCCATTCTTTGTCCCGTAGATCCCGTCTACCTCAGACGGTCCCAGTCCAGCTGGGCAACGGCAACTCGCTCAGACGAACGTAGACATTACCATTCAGGACTGCTCTTGTCCGATCTGTTCGAAAACCAGATACGACCATCAAATGGCCCAGCGTGCCATAGAATACCAGGACTCACGGGTTCCGAATGTGCGCACAATATATTCCATCACCGACTAGTTTTCTGACTGAGATTCTTCTCCAAGGAGCCCATCGCTCCGTATGCGAATCAAAACTTCGCTAGTGACTATCCAACCAGCACTACTGCGGGTGACCAGCCTCAGGTATGGCCTGTCGATCCGCAAGCTCTGGTAGGTGGCTAGATCCTCTGTTCTTTGTGTCTTTCTGAACTCTAGCTCTAACAGAATCAAGAAAGTGTCGGGTACGCGCCTTTGCAGGGAGGAGTAGCCCCTTTCCAAATCCAGACCGGTGCAGCACCTGACCAAGCTTATCATGTCTCTGACATGCCCGTACCGGAGCGTCTTCGGCGTCTTGCTAGGCGCTATGTTGACAACTCGGAGTCGGTCGTTAATGGTGTTCACTTGGAGTCCGGTCCCTCCGGTGAATTCCAAGCAGTCATCACTATAAAAATAGGCAACATTTTCTGAGACGCTATCAATTGATTTGTATAGCGTCCGAATCGACAGGGGGCCCGGGGAGGGAGATATGATGTGGCTTTGTTATACCCTGCTTGTACAGTGTACATTCGTCGTCAGATTGTATCAGTAGTGTTGGGAGATGGTATCAGTCTCCCTCCAGTTATTATTTTCCATCCGAGAGGTTTGGAATAACGCGCAAAGCGTCCGATCGCTTCAAGTGCCACATGACAGAAACCTAAGAAGAAGCACCACAAAGGCGGTGTCAAGTCCCAGTCTTCCTGCAAGCACGTTGGATCACTGCCACAAGACTAGACGTGACGGATTAGGTCCGCTTACAGCACATACCAGCGGCGTCTAACACAGTATATGTTGCTCCATGGGCGCCTACTGGTACGTACAGAAGATGGATGAAGAGAACTTGAAGAGTGGCGCCTGGCCATCATGAAGAATCTTGTCCAGTTGTTCAGCTAGTTATTGTTTTCATTTTCAGGCCCGTAGACGGAGGAGGAAGAGCTTGAGGGGCCGTGACAGCGACTGGAGTCACGAGACATCGTTACGGCGCTTGTGATTGGGGAACGCGTTCTTGCATGTGAAGTTTTTCTAACTCCGCACATCTGAGTTCACGAGACTACTGTCAGCGGTGAGATCCGTTCGCCAGCGTTTCCGGTTTCCCCAACTTCATTCCTAAGTGGATAATCTTGTTCCATCCACCCTGCCTAAACTGATAGAGGTGCATACGCAAGGGCATGCGAACTTGGATCACCGTGCTTTCTTTTTCGACCAGAATGGTGGCAGGGCTGCGGTTTCGCGGGCTTCTTACCCCACCCTTCACATAAATTGTCAGCGTACACCAAATACGAACCATGGAAAACGATGTGAGCTGATGTGAGAAGGATGCATGACCGTGACAGCCTTCGAACACGCGTCAAAGTGGTCGTACGATGGCGCAGGCTGCACGTTTTCTGTCTGGTTCCTTTATATTTCGATTGTTCAAGATGGGAGACAAGCACTCGATTCGTTCGTTTTCGTGACATGCGCTTCTCTTGGGGAAGTTGCGAAGAAGTTGCGAAGAGGATTCAATTCAGATCTTGAGATCTCTCTTCTCTACCTAGTATCCAATCACGTATCCCGCGGCCGCCGATCCTCGGCTCCCCGTGCTTCCTCCCGTCTCTGGCGAAACATCATTTCCTTTCCCCGTTCAGAAATTCTCTTCAGAATGCCTCTGCAACAAGATCCTTGCACGTTCAATTTGTTTCATACAGCGTGTCCGGGTCTCCCATTTTCGTCAATTCCTACAGTATGAGGTCTGTTATCAATTGCGAAGAAGTGTCCAGACATGTGTGCGCTACAGTATGTCAGGTACATGATCAGACGAATCTCTGCGTTAGTGCCTATCTCAACTCTGACATGGAAGCTCAGGCTATTCACTAACACTAGTACTTTCGTCTTACCCCTCCGATCTCTGCCGCTCAGTTACATGCATGCGGCGCATGGACCCCCCTGGCACAGCCTGGATTCCAAGGCCGCGCACGCTTAGGCCATCCGGATCATTGTGTGCGTGTGCGGTTGTAGTCTAGATCGATAATTTTACATGAGAATAATGTCCATGAGTGGCAATAGCCGCGTGTTCGTCTGTAGGGTATGACGCACTGGCAGGCAGGTTTGACACCTGGAGCCTCTGCGTGAAATTAATTCCACGATTGTGTACACGATACACGCCCATGTTTCAGGGATTGCAAGATCTGTGCTGATGTTTCTTTGGGCCTGGATCTACGTCGAAACAGCACCACGTTGACTCGCCATACGGTAGCGGCTTGATACAGAACATCCAAATGAGCCTAGAGAAAATCAGAGCACGTCCATTTAGCTTCTTCGAGAGAAGCAATAACAGGACGCCGCGGCGGTTTCACGCCATCCTGTGTTTCTTCTCTTCGGATACTTCGTGAGCGGTACTGTGGCGACAAGCCAAAGTCAATCAGGTAATAACGGTGTATCGCTCAGCCCTGCCTTTGAAGTCCCTGCTGCGACCCATTTGCGCAGGATCAAATCCTTGAGGGTACATCTCAGATGGGTCAAAACATGATGTTGTTCACTGTGCAGTCACTGGAAAAGTTTCGTCTCAGAAATTTCTTCCCATCTGTGGGCAACAATGCATACCTGTGTGCAATGTTTGATTTGTGCATGAACTGAAGACCCTAATCCAAAACTCAATCAGAATTGATTCGCGACGGCGGGTACTTGACCTCACCTCACAATTTGCGTGAAAAATGCCACGAACTCGCAAAATGTTAGGAAATGAGCCATTGAAAGGACGTAAACTGTTGCGACAAGCCAAAGTCGATCAGGAAATAGCGGGGATGCCGCTGCGTCCGGGTGTGTCGCTTAGTTCTGCATTTGAAGTCCCTGCTACGATCCGTTTGCGCAGGATAAAATCCTTGAGGGTACATTTCAGACGGGTCAAAACACTCGACGGGTACTTGAACTCACCTCTAACTTGTGTGAAAAATGCCACGAACTCGCAAAATGTTAGGAAATGAGGGCCATTGACAGGACGCAAACTGTCGTGAAAAGCCAAAGTCGATCAGGTAATAGCGGGGAGGCCGCTGCGTCCGGGTGTGTCGCTTAGTTCTGCATTTGAAGTCCCTGCTACGATCCGTTTGCGCAGGGTAGAATCCTTGAGGGTACATTTCAGACGGGTCAAAACACTCGACGGGTACTTGAACTCACCGCCAACTTGTGTGAAAAATGCCACGAACTTGTAAAATGTTAGGAAATGAGGGCCATTGACAGGACGCAAACTGTCGCGAAAAGCCAAAGTCGATCAGGTAATAACGGGGAGGCCGCTGCGTCCGGGTGTGTCGCTTAGTTTTGCATTTGAAGTCCCTGCTACGATCCGTTTGCGCAGGATAGAATCCTTGAGGGTACATTTCAGACGGGTCAAAACGCTCAACGGGTACTTGAACTCACCTCTAACTTGTGTGAAAAATGCCACGAACTTGTAAAATGTTAGGAAATGAGGGCCATTGACAGGACGCAAACTGTCGTGAAAAGCCAAAGTCGATCAGGTAATAGCGGGGAGGCCGCTGTGTCCGGGTGTGTCGCTTAGTTTTGCATTTGAAGTCCCTGCTACGATCCGTTTGTGCAGGATAGAATCCTTGAGGGTACATTTCAGACGGGTCAAAACACTCGACGGGTACTTGAACCCACCTCTAACTTGTGTGAAAAATGCCACGAACTCACAAAATGTAGGAAATGAGAGCCATTGAAAGGACGCAAACTGTTGCGAAAAGCCAAAGCCGATCAGAAAATTGCGGGGAGGTCGTTGCGAATGGCACAGCATACAAACTCAACCCTGCCAGTTGGGATGGCGCTGATCATGACAGGCAGAGGGTAGACCACATGCCTTCTCCGCGAGGCTTTGCGCCCGGTGCCGTGCCCTCTCCGGGCGCGTATCAGGAATATCATGCTCACCTATCGCGGACACACGAGGATGGGTTTTCTGAACCTTCTGTTTGGCCTAGTCCCACAGGGCGTCTCGATGGTTTACCCGCTTACGCCTCACCCACAATCACACAATCATCATACTCGGATGAACGAACGTGTGAGTATGTTCCTTGCCTTGTGGAGATGAACCCTATTGACATATTTGTCCACGCCCAGCAATCGCAAACGATCCTTCAGCTACAGCTGGCTCTTCACCATATCCCTCCAGACCAGATTCTGCCACGTATGGTCGTCCAGAACTCCATCCTTCTGTCTATTCACAACGGCCTCCACAACCTACTGCGGTTTTTGGTATGTGGAGCGCCCATCTGTGCCCAGACCTTGCGTCTCACTTCTTTTGTCATGTTTTAGGCGCGTGGCCCCATCATGTCCGTTCCCCAGGTGTACCCGCAACGCGCGGCCTTACAGACCATCCACACCCACAACATCCACACTTGCCACCGCCCTACTTATCCCATCCCGCGTTCTACTCGCCAATACCGCACCCAAGCATGCTGTATCCATACATGGCACCTCACCCATATCCTCCTCCTGCGGCGTCGTTGCCCGAATCTCCTTCGCGTAAACGTTCTGGGCCAGAGGAAACACAAAATTCTAGGAGCAAACGCAAGCGATTGAATGCAAGGGATGCAGTGGAAGGTGAGCAATTCACGTTATTTATTATTGGCACATGTACTTGGCCTCACGTGATTTCCCATGACAGCAAATGGGTCGCGGCGCGGCTATACCGCGAACAAGCGAAACCAAGCTGCGCAGATTGCCGCGCAAAACGGTATGGTCTACCCTGGGTTTGGGGGCGTCAAGTACTGATTTTGGAGTTGCTCTCCTTCCGTTTCTGTATTAGCCCAACTACAAGCCTACACACCTGGATCAGGTCCAAATACGAGCGATAGTAGGGCCTCAGCCACAGATCGTGAGCGCTTGATGCGATCTTACAATAATATGATGGTATCTAACCCGCGTTTATCGTGTAGGCAATCCACGAGCGGGCAATGAAAATTCCTCGGGAGGGGCCGATGGGAATGGGCCTTATCATCCTGAACTGCAGTTTGCGCGCTGCATGTCCAACCGGTACAAGGCTGAAAGTTTCCCGCGGTGTGTGTCGTGCACGCGCCGCTGGGCCGGTGACACGTGTCGATTCCAAGGAATTCGTTTTTTCCTCAAGGACGAGAAGCAGAACATTGTCGGGGTCAGCTTCGTTGAGAACCAGAAGGCTGACTCACCAACCATGAAGTTCCCGACACGGTGGAATCGGCCACTCGACGCGGTGTTTATAAGGGAGATCAAGGTATAGATCACCTGGTTTTTTACAGTTCAAGGGCACGTAAAGATGTCTTGTAGCTTACAGTCGCTCGTGCTCTTCTCCCGACCTTAAAAGAGGAACAAGAACACGTCCGTAAACCGGAGATCATACGAAGGCCGCGAGACAGTGACGTCCGTGCAACTTGCGGTAGGCCATTACTTTTGAGTCTTTACCACCCTCTTACGATGGGTCATCTTGATTGCCAGATACTTGTATGACATCAATATTTTCCTCATCATGGATGTGTAGGCTCTGCGGTCGCGAGGCCTGTTCGGAATGTTACGCGAAGGTCCGCGAGTTGACACAATACCGGGCTGGTGCTAGCGACAGCGAGATCGCGGCACTTCAGGCGAAACGCGAGTCGCACGCGCACACAAACCCATTCTTCCTCTCGTGCACGCGTCGGAATGAGCACCAGTTCTCTGATTTTTCGCCCATGTCCCGATTCGATAAAGCAGAGTTGGAAGGAGTCATCGAGAGCATGGAGAAGTTACTCCAAGATGAAACAGTGAAAGCATCTGTGCCTACCGTGGGGCCATCTTCTACCAAAGATGGAGCTTCGGAAGTGCCAGGTGCGGTGGTAACGGCGTCAGAACCGGTATGTGCACAGCGGACTATATACGGGTCTGTTTCTGTCTCTGACGATCGCACTTACAGAATACGTCTACATTTGATGTGGTGACGACGGTTGGAGGGTCGAGCTCATTCAGTGGTCCCGCTCCTGCTCCCTCTTCGCCACAACCTGTGCAGACTGCACTACTAAACGGGACCACGCCGAATGGGCATGCCACTGTGGAAGACCCGTCTGGAATCCCGTCGCACTCGACAAGAACTTACACCACGGCCGAGTTGACAGACGCGGAATTCAGAAAAGTGTGGCCACAAGGTGCGCCACTACTTGTGACCGGCCTTGGTGAAAAGTTCGGGACTCGATGGCGACCGGACCACTTCCGTGACAAGCACGGGTCGCAGACATGCTCAATTGTAGAATGCCAAACCGACGCTAGCAAGCGGGTTACAGTCGGTGAATTTTTCGGGTATTTTGGCAAGTACGAAGGCAGGACAGATCGCTGGAAGCTGAAGGATTGGCCGTCCAGCTCGGATTTCAAGACAGCCCTACCAGATCTATTTGAAGAGTCCCAAAAGGGAGTGCCAATGCCTAATTACGCCCGGAGAGACGGGGTGCTCAACATTGCGTCTCACTTTCCGTCGAATACTGTGATGCCAGATCTCGGTATGTGGGCGAGCTTATTCACCAGGTTTTATTTCGGAGCGTTGTTAATGAGGCTTTGACAAAAAGGGCCAAAGATGTATATTGCGCTGGCAACGAATGATGAAGAGGGCTCGAAAGGATCGACACGGCTTCACATGGACATGGCTGACGGAGTAAATATCATGGTACATTCCGAAGCACGCCCCGACGGATCGCCGGGAGTGGCGGCATGGGATTTATTCCGTGCAGAAGATGCGGACAGGCTACGACGGTTCCTTAAACGACGATTCGGCGTAAATGGGCAGCATGACCCCATCTTATCGCAGCAATACTACCTGGACGCTGCGCTGCGGAAGGAGCTCTATGATGATTATGGGATAAAGAGCCACCGTGTATATCAGCGTCCGGGAGATGCGGTGTTCATCCCGGCGGGATGTGCCCATCAGGTCTGTATCTAGGGGTACGATCGGTTGGTGATAACGAAGCCATTGACGATGATTGGGTTTTAGGTTGCCAATTTGGCAGATTCGATCAAGGTCGCGGTTGATTTCGTCAGTCCGAAGAACATTGCACGGTGCGAAAAGTTGACAGGTGAGTTTCGGGAGCAGAATCAGAGCATGGTTTGGAAAGAGGATAGCTTGCAGCTTCGTACGATGATGTGGTTTGCTTGGTTGTCATGCACTCGACAGGAGGAGGAGATCGAGGACTAAATTTCCATATGCTGTATCGTGTCGATAATTATGATGATGATGATAACTATGACTCTTGACTTGATGTCATGGACACGGTATCTGGGTTAGCCGGGTGTGCCGAGCCGCGGCAGGACGGGATCGAGGCAGAAGCGGATGCTGACTGACCGAGGAGCGGTCGTCGGGGCGTGTCGGGGCGTGCCAGCTACATCGTGCCCAGGGCTGTCCACACTGCAGCGGACAACTCTATCTGCCGTGTGCTCCTTACAGCCACCATAGGAATCCTAGGATCTTTCTCCGGCCATCTCGAGTCCGCGGCATGGCAAAGCCGACACTCCTCCAATCGTTGCTCGGACGACCGTCTCAGTCGTACGCGTTTCCGCCGGAAAGAGAGCGCTATTCTTCCAGGCAGGACCTTCTTGCTCGCGCTGCTGCTGCGGTCACCTTGACCGGCACGCCACCTGATGGGTCCGGGACGACTGAGGTGGCCCCTCCGCTGGCTGGAGCGGAGCAATATGAGAAGGGAAGGCATCCCCGCCCGAATGAGGGCATCCCCCTTCCCGAACAAATAACGTCAGATTCCTCGAGCGACTCTGACGACGATTCCGCCGAGGAAGTGTTCTACACTCCTTTCTCTTCTCCTCCCACCTCCATGCTCATCGACACCCCCATCCCACTCATCCCTCCCGGCGACCCCTCTTCCTCCATCCCTTCAGACGACAAGTCGTCCTCTTCCTCCACCTCCTCTTCATCATCCCATTCTGCCCCCTCCTGCTCAACGCCACCCACCTCGGACGAACTCCAT
>WNFO01005936.1_pt1 | contig 25796 bp, 18 predicted proteins | sample 5400251 | NCBI WGS metagenome assembly WNFO01 (sample SAMN13153354, study PRJNA577476) | soil metagenome | isolation source: 100 cm saprolite under Madrone tree | place: USA:California | collected 2016-06-14
GACCTCCAAGACCGATCTCGCGCGCCTCGTCGAAGCGGTGATCCGCAACAAGCCCCCGTACGTCGTGGTGCCCATCCAGGCCGTCACGTCGTGGGAGCGACGGGAGCCGGATCACTGGGCGAGGGTTTCCGACTGGCTGGCCGACAGCAACGTCAGCTTGGTAAAGGTCTGAGGTGCCGGGAATCCCCGGAGGCGAGGGGATGAGTTTCTGGGACGGGAGTCCACGACTGGACGGTGTGTGCGTGCTGGTCGTGGAGGACGTACCGCACGTCCGAGAGGTGGTGGTCGAGGCCCTGAGTTTATGCGGGGCCCGCGTGATCGCCGTTGATTCCGCGACCAAGGGCCTGATCGTGCTCACGCGCGAAAGGCCGGACGTGCTCGTGAGCAGCCTGGCCATGCCCGACCACGACGGCTATTGGCTCATTCGCCAGGTCCGGAGCCTGCCCTCCCTGGACGGCGGCAGCACCCCGGCGGCGGCCTTCACCGGATGCACCACTCGGGAAGACCGGCTCAACGCCCTGCGCGCCGGCTTCCAGTACCATATCGCCAAGCCCGCGGAGCTCAGCCAGCTGGCCGAGGTGGTTGCCCTGCTGAGCCTCAAGGGGAAGACGCAGGTCCCGACCCAAAGACCGGATCCCGGCTATAGAAGCAGCGTCACGAGGTAAGCGCCGGCCGCGGCGGTCATGAGGGCGGTCGCGGTCCAGCCGAACAGGTTGAGCCACACGCCGTTGACGTGCTCGCCCATGATGCTGCGATTGTTGCCCACGAGCATCACGAGCACCATCAGCGGCGGAGCGAGCAAGCCGTTCAGGACCGCCGAGAAGAAGAGCATGCGCATCGGGCTGAGGTGAAGAAGATCGAGCGCCATGCCGCCGCCCAATGCCACGGCCATGATCACATAAAAGCGCGGGGCCTCCGAGAATCGGCGATCCAGTCCGGCCCGGAACCGGAACAGCTCCGAGACGGCGTAGGAGGCCGATCCCATGAGGACCGGGATCGCGAGAAGGCCGGTGCCCAGGATCCCGATCGTGAAGAGGAGGTAAGCGCCGGCACCCGCGAGTGGCTTCAGCGCCTCCGCCGCCTGGCGGGAGGTCTCGATGTCATGCAGGCCGCTGCGGTAGAGGGTCGATGCCGTGGTCAGGATGATGAAATACATCACGAGGTTGGAAAACAGCATTCCGATACCCACGTCGGCCTGCGCGTCCGAGAGCTCATGGACCGTTGCTCCTACGCGCTGGTTTGCGGTCGTGCGACCCTTCGCTCTCTCCTCCTCGACTTCCTGCGATGCTTGCCAGAAGAAGAGATAGGGCGAGATCGTCGTGCCCAGGATGCCGACGAAGGTCATGAGCCAGGTGCGATCCCAGGTCACGGTTGGCACCACCGTCGCGCGAATGACCTCCCCCCAGTGGGGCTTGGCCAGGAATGCCGCGAAGATGTAGGCAAAGAGAACGAGGGTCAGCCATTTCAGATATTTCGCGAACGATTGATACCGGATCCAGACGGTGGTGACGAGGATGGAGACACCGAGGGCGGGGATCGAGAGGCGCGCCGGGATGCCGGTGAGCATCTCCACAGCATCCGCCATGCCGGATAGATCCGCGGCAATGTTGAACGTATTCGCGACGAGTAGGAGCAGACAGGCGACATAGAGAAACGATCGTGGATAGTGGTTTCGCACGGCCGCGACCAGGCCCCGGCCCGATACCAGTCCGATGCGCGCACAGACGAGCTGGATGGCGGCCATCAGTGGAAACGTCGCTCCCGCCGTCCAGAGCAAGGACGTTCCCACGGAGGCTCCCGCCACCGCGTAGGTCGCGATTCCGCTCGGATCATCGTCCGAAGCCCCGGTGACGAGCCCGGGGCCCAGGACGCGCACGTACCTGACAAAAGGATTGTGGCTGTGGGCCTCGCCGGGTATTTCGCCGGCCTCCGGTGTGGGCCGGGGGCCCTCGTGTCCGGGCGCGCGGCTGCGCCGCCTGGATTTCTCCCTGGAAGGGCCCATGTCGGAGCGCGCTTCTCTTCAGGAAGGCCGAACCAGCTCCACCAGCTTCGTGAGGACGCCTTCAGTCAGCGAAGTCTTTGCCTCGGCGAGCCGGTCGTGCAGCTCCAGCAGCTTGTGACGGCCCATGAGCTTTCGCGCGCGCGGAAGCATCTCTGTCTCTTCCTCTTCCGCATAATGCTCGACCAGGTCCTTCAACACCTTGGCCTTGGCGGCGAATTCGTCGGAGGTCGGCGCGGCTTCCTTCAGCTCGGCCAGGACCATATCGACGACATGATGCTCCTCGAGGGCCTCGTAGTACAGCTTCTTGTCGTCTTGCTTCTCGGCGGACTCTCGAAAGGCCGGATAGAAGATCTGCTCTTCGATCTTTGCGTGAATCTTGAGCTCCCGCTCGATCGTTTGCAGGAGCTCTTCGCGCGTGTCCACCGCTCTGGTCGAGGTCTCCTCGAGCTCGCCGAGGAGCGCGCGGATTTTTTTGTGGTCCTCCTTGAGCAGGGTGATCGCGTCCTTCTCCGCGGCGCGCGTCTTTGACTTGGGCATGGACTCTCCTCCTGTCGCTGGATTTGTCACTGTTTGTGAAAGCAAGCAGCATGCCTGATCGTGCGCTGAGAGGCACGCCTCTTGCTACACCGATGACCAGAGCAGAGATGGACCCTCGCGGCCAGCCTCTACATCACGTTGCAATCGCGGGCGCGGCGCGGGGGGTAATAACTACTCGGTAAAGCGACGCCTTTTCCATCGGCGCCGCAGTCGCAGTGATGGTTGACATCAAGCGGAGGAGACATTCATGAAGGAGGAGACATTCATGAAGATGGTGAGCGTACTGCTGGTTTCGTGCACGCTGGCTTTCATGCCGGGTGACTATGCAATGGCTCAGGTGGCCGGCTCAACCCGGCTCGGCGTATCCGTGGAGGAAGTCAAGATCGTGGCCTCTGGCTGGAGCTCGAAGAAGCAGATCCTCGGCAAGACCGTCTTCAACGAGAACAACGAGAAAGTCGGGAAGATAGATGATCTGATCGTCGCCCCCACGGGCGAGCTATCCTTCGTGATCATCGGTGCGGGCGGTTTCGCAGGCGTGGGACGACACGACGTGGCCATCCCCGTTCAGCAGATTCAGCTTCAGGACGGCAAGTTCGTTCTCCCCGGCGCCACGAAGGCCGCCGTCAAGGCGCTGCCCAAGTTCGAATACGCGAAGAGCAAGTAGGAAGCAGGTAGTAGATGTTGGGTACGCGCAGCACTCGAAAGACCTGGGGAGCGCCTGCCGACGAGGCGTCCGCCCGCGGGCCCTCGGGCGCCCAGGTTACCCTGCGCGAGTTGCGCCCTTACCTCGTCGGCGCGGCCATCCTGCCGGTCGTGGCCGTGCTCTACTGGGCGCAGGGCGTGATCATCCCCATCGCCCTCGCGTGGCTCTTCACGTTCCTGCTGGGCCCCATCGTAAGCGCGCTCGAGCGGGCGGGTCTCGGACGCATGCGGGCCGGGAAGGCCATCGCGGTGACTCTCGTCGTAGGCTTGGTGTTTTCCGTTCTCGGCGGGGTCGGGTGGGTCATCGTCCCGCAAGTCACCGCGCTCGGCTCGGAGCTGCCGCAATATCGCGGCAACATCATGCGGAAGGTCGCGGAATTCCGGGGGTCGGGACGGGGCGGCGTCCTCGCCGAGGTGCAGTCGACCGCCAAGGAGGTGATGGGCGAGCTGCAAAAGGAAGCCACGCCCAAAGGAGAGAGCAAGCCACTGCCCGTCGTCGTGAAGCCCGAGACGAGCGGAATCTGGCAGCTTCCCAGGATCCTGCAAGCCCTGAGCGCGGCCGGCTTCGTGATCGTCCTGGTGATCTTCATGCTCCTCGAGCGGCACGAGATACGAAACCGGTTCATCCGGCTCACGGGCGAGGGCAGGCTTGCCAACGTGACGCGGGCATTGGACGAGGCGAACGACCGCATCACCCGTTACCTCGTCGTGCAGACCATGATCAATGTGACATACGGAGTTGCCGTCAGCACGGGCCTGTTCGTCATCGGTGTTCCCTACGCGGTCATGTGGGGTTTTCTGGCCTTCCTTCTCCGGTTCCTTCCGTATGTGGGGCCACCAATGGCCGCGGCGGGCCCCATCGTGTTGAGCCTCGCGGTCTTCGACGGGTGGCATCGCCCGCTCGCCACCGTCGCCCTCTTCTTCGTGGTGGAGCTGGCGACCTACATGATCGTGGAGCCGCTGCTGTATGGGCAGACCATTGGCGTCTCATCGGTAGCCCTCCTCGTCGCCGTCGCCTTCTGGACCTGGCTCTGGGGCCCCATCGGTCTCGTGCTCGGGACGCCCCTCACGGTGTGTCTCGTGGTACTGGGCAAGCACATCCCGGCGCTCGGCTTCATCACCGTCTTCATGACCGACGAACCAGCCCTTGCGGGTGACGTCAGCTACTATCAGCGGCTGCTCGCGAACGATGCGGCCGAAGCACAGGACATCCTGGAGGCACACTTCGAAGGGCATGCATTGACTGAGGTGTATGACGACATCGTCATCCCTGCCCTCAGCCGTGCCAAAGCTGATTGCGAGGCCGAGCGGGTGAGCCGCGAGGAGGCTCAGGCCATCTACAAGGCGGCGAGAGACACCGTCGCGGAGATGGGCGCTCGTCACCTTCCGTCCGGCTCAAAGAACGGTCTCGACGCCGGCGTGCCCTCGGTTCTCGGGTGCGCGGCCGGGGACCATGCGGACGAGATCGCCCTGTCCATGCTCCGTCAGCTGTTGAGGCCGGCTGAATGCACGTTCGAGCGGATCTCCGGGCACGCGCTCTCCGGCGAGATCGTGGCGCTTGCCGACGAGAAGAAGCCGGGTCTCCTCCTGATTGCCGCGCTCACTCCGGGGGGATTGGACCAGACGCGCCATCTCTGCAAGCGCCTTCGGGCGCGGTTTCCCGGCATCAGGATTCTCGTCGGCCGGTGGGGAGACAACGGTCAGAGCGAGCAAGATCGGGCACCACTCCTCGCCGCGGGTGCGAACGCGGTCGGAACCACTCTCCGCGAGTCCCGCGCTCAGATGCTGGAGCAGCTGAGCCTCGACTGAGCGCTACGCGTGGGGCTCGCTCCCGAGGATCTCCGCCAGCTGATCGGGATGGACCGGCTTCACGAAGTGGGCATCGAAACCCGCTTCCCGCGCGCGCAACGCATCCGCCGGCAATCCGTAGCCGGTGAGGGCAATCAGGCGCATTCGCTTCGCGCCCTCTGAGGCCCGGAGGCGACGGGCTACCTCGTAGCCGTCGAGCCCGGGGAGGCCGACGTCGATGAGCGCGATGTCCGGCTGGAACTGCAGAGCGGCCTGGATGCCGCTCGGTCCGTCGATGGCCTCCCGCACGGTGTGGCGCCGCAGCTCGAGCAGCGTACGCAGCATCTCTCGGGCGTCGTCGTTGTCCTCCACGATGAGAATGCGCCGGGCAGCCTCGGCGGGCGCTTCGCGCTCTTCCGCCTCCCTGCCGGGTGTCGCGACCACCGGGAATGTCGCGGTGACCGTGGTGCCCTTCCCCTGTCCCTCACTGTGTGCCTCGACGCTGCCGCCGTGCAGCTCGGTGAGCCGCTTCACCAGCGCCAGACCGATTCCGAGCCCACCCTGTGCCCGGTCGGCGGGCGGCTGTCCCTGGACGAAGAGGTCGAAGATGCGGGGAAGCAGCTCGGGGGCAATGCCCAGGCCGTCGTCCTCGACGCTCAGAGCGGCGTCCCTGCCTTTCCGTGTCACGTGAACTTTTATCGATCCACCTGGCGGCGTGTACTTCAGCGCGTTCGTCACGAGGTTGGTCACGATCTGCTCGATCCTGGTCGTGTCGGCATCGACCCATGCCGGCGCACCGTCGAACGAGACCGTGTGACGCTCGATTCTTCCGCCCTCCCGCAGGCCGCCGATCGCACGTTCGGCGACCTCGCGAAGGTCGACCGGCTTCATATCTAGGACGACCTTGCCAACCATGACGCGCCCGATGTCGAGGAGGTCGTCCGTGAGCCGCGCCAGATGAGCGGTTTGCCGCCCGATGATCCCCCGTATCGCGGCGGTCGCGTCGCCGGGCTGCCCCAGCCGCTCCAGGACGTGCGCCGCGTTGCTGATGGCGCCGAGGGGATTCCGGAGCTCGTGTCCCAGCATGGCGAGGAACTCGTCCTTCGCTCGGTTCGCCGATTCGGCCTCCCGGCGGGCCGCCCGCTCTCTCGCGAGGAGTATCTCCCGGTCCCCCTCGCCCTCCACCTGGGCGGTGATGTCGCGGGCAATCTTCGACGCCCCGATGATCTGCCCGGCGGCATTCCTGATGGGAGAGACGGTGAGCGAGATCAAGATCGGCGTTTGATCCTTGCGGAGCCGAATCGTCCGGAAGTGCTCGATGGCCTTGCCCTGCCGGATCGAGGCCAGCGTGTGCGCTTCCTCGTTCAGCCGGTCCTTGGGGATGATAATGGTGATCGAACGGCCGATGACCTCTTCGGGGGCATAGCCGAACATTCTCGTGGCGGCCGCGTTCCAGGACATGATCTCTCCGTCGAGGGTCTTGCTGACGATCGCGTCGTCGGAGGACTGAACGATCGCGGCCAGTCTGGCCTGCGCTACCTCTCCGTGCTTGAGGGCCTCCGTATCGGCCTCCAGCCCTCGGACCTGGGCAGCGAGACGTGCTCGGGCGAGGCGAAGCGCTCCGGTGAGGCCGCTGATGAGGAGCCCGTTCCCCATGAACACCAGGAGAGCGGTGGCGTCGGCCAGGTTGTCCGCTCGCAGGCCGGAGCCGGGAGACAACGACGGAGAGACCGCCGCCGCGGCGCAGAGGAATGTCGTGACGACTCCGGGACCGAACCCCCCGAGCCATGCGCTCAGCATGATGGCGGGATAGAAAAAGATGAACGGAAGCGCGACGCCCCAGAGCGGGGTGGCCGCCGCACGCAGAGCAAGGGCGATGGCAGTGGCGCTGACGGCCGCCGCATAGCGAGCGAGAGTGAATGCTAGCGGTGACATGGCCCGCAGATTATAGAGGCGGATTCCCGCCGCCCGTCAAGGGGAAACCCGACGGATGCGGTCGAATGTGGCGGAAGAGAACGCGGCCGAGTTCGTGAACAGCGACGTCCAGCGCGGCGGGCAGTAACTCCTCCGCCGCGATTGCGTGATCAGCGGAATGCGCGCGTTGGAACTTTGCGGAACCGCGCTTCTCACTCGCGCTTGGCGGGAGGCTCCAGCCGGCCGCCCGGCAGCCGTGAGCGGCCGGATGACCGGCTGGGGCCTGGCCCCGACCTCTTCCGCTAGCGAACGGGAATCGCGGGCGGAGGAGGAGGGGTCGTGGTGCTGCCTGAAGGGATCCACACCCAGTAATACGGGGTTCTCGTCGTCCCGTCTCCATAGAGCTCGTAGCGACCCTCGGGGTAGGTCACGACGCGATTCGAGGGCGCAGAAGCCACGACCGGGACGACTCGTTCCGTGGTGGTCTCTTTCGTATAGGAGATGTAGCCTCCGTGAACCGCGATGCCGGCAAGCGACACCGCCATCGTGCGCACATCGTGCGCACTGTCTTGCGACTGAGCACGATCATGTAATGCCTCCTGGGTGACTGCCGTGAATTTAAAAGACGCAATCCTAATGGCGCGCATGCAGGCGTCGCCCCGGGGCTTGTAATTGTTACCAACCGACCCGGTAAGTATGACCGGGTGCCCGAGCCATCTCGCTGGCTCGCTATGCCAGGCGCAAATCGTGTTTCCGGCCTCTTAGCTCGTGCTCCCGATTGGCATGGCCTTCGCTTGTTACTCTTGACGTAAACAGACAGAGCCGTGACGGGTGCCATCCACAGGCCCCACAGGAGATCGATCTGGACCCGCAGGGGCTAGGGAAGCGTAGTAATTCCGGGTACGTCGTAGGCAAGGGGCTCGTCGAGATGATCCGGGAAGATTTCGTGGCCGAATGGATAGCTATCGAGTCCTGGTAGCCAACGCGCTCAGGCGCGGCGGAGCTGAAGGAGGCATCGAACCATGGCAGAGACGTGGGGCGATCTCGTCTGGGCGGCCCTGCAGGATCTCCACAACCGGCTGGTGGCGGTGCTGCCGAGCATCCTCGCCATGCTCACGCTGGCGGCCGTGGGGCTCGTCGCCGCCTGGGTCGCCGCGCTCTTGCTGAGACGGCTTGCCCGGGCGGTGGCCTTCGACCAGCGCGCAGAGACCTGGGGCCTCGTATCCGCGATGGGGCGCGCGGGCCTTCGCAGGTCGCCCTCCCAACTGCTCGCCGTCATGGTGTTCTGGGCCATCTTCGTCCTCTTCCTGACCTTGGCGGTGGATGCCCTCGCCATTCCGGGCGTGGGCCGCGTGACTGATTTCGTGTTCGCCTGGGTCCCGAGAGCCATCGGCGCGGCCGTGATCTTCCTCGTCGGCTGGCTCATGGCGAACTTCCTCGGCGAGGGCGTGCTCATCGCGGCGGTCAACTCGGGCTTGCCCGCGGCGCGACTCCTGGCCCGCGCCGTGCGCTGGGGAGTGCTCCTCTTCGCAAGCGCCACGGCGGTCACCCACTTGGGCATAGGCAAGGAAATGGTGCTGGTCGCTTTCGGGCTCACCTTCGGGGGTCTGATCCTTGCCCTCGCCTTGGCCTTCGGCCTGGGCGGTCGGGTCCTGGCCAGGCAAATCCTCGAGCGGCGGCTGCGCCAAGAGCCTCACCCAAGCGAGACGCTGACTCACCTGTGAGCGCCGCGCAGGGCTCAGTCGCTCATGATGGCGGTGCCGGCATGACGGGTATCGACGCCTTCCTTCAGGAGGCCGTGGCGGTGGCCGCTCTATGCGCGAGGGCCCTGCCGATCGACGTGGGGAGAGCCGCCGCGGAGGAGCGTGGGCGGGTATCTCGCGGGGGTCGAGCGATGAGCGGCTATCGCGTCCCGGTAGACCTCGAGCGTCAGCTCGGCAATGCGCTCCCAGCTGAACCGGGATTCGACGCGCCTGCGTCCGGCCCGGCCAAGAGCGGCGGCGCGCTCGGGCTGGGCGAGGGCAGCGCGCATGGCGGCCGCGAGGGCAGGAGGATCGGCGGGCGGCACGAGCCAGCCGGTCTCGTCGTGGACGACCACTTCACGGATGCCGCCCACGGCCGTGGCGACCACGGGCGTGCCGCACGCCATGGCTTCCAGGTTGATCAGCCCGAAGGGCTCGTATACCGACGGGCAGACGAAGAGCGCGGCATGGCTGTAGAGCTGCACCACGTCCTCGGGGGGCAGCATGGCGTTGAGCCAGCGCACTCGTGGGAGCTGCGCCACGGCGGCGGCGAGCCGGGCCCCGAGCTCCGGCGTGTCGGGGGCGGTGGCGCAGAGGACGAGCTGGATGTCCGGGGGCAGCGACGCCGCGGCCTCGAGGAGATGGAAGATTCCCTTCTGCTCGCTGATGCGTCCCACGAACAGCACGTAGGGCGTGCGGATGCCGTGGCGGTCCAGGGCGTCCCGGCGCTCGGTGTGCTGGAAGATTCCCGCAGGGGCTCGAGGCTGTGGAGCGTGACCACGAGCGGGATGTCGAAGAGCGCCCGCACGAGAAGCCCGGCCAGGGCCACGTACCAGGTATGCGAGTGCACGACGTCGGCGTCCACGCGGTCGCGGGCCATGAGCAGATCGGTCGAGAGAGCCTCGAGGGCCGGCGCATAGCGGGCCTCGTCCGTCTCCGCCGGCCGCGATCCGTCCTCTCGGGACTCACCGGGCCGGGGCCCGGCCAGCCGGTCCCACGCCGGATAGCCGCGCACGCGCAGCCCCGGCTCGGACCGCTCGGCGTCACCGAAGCAGCGCACTTCGACCGCGGCCCGGCCGGCGAGCGCGCGGCTCAGGTGCTCGACGACCACGCCCGCGCCGCCGTAGACGTGGGGCGGGTACTCGCGCGAGAGCATCAGCACGCGCAGGGGCGCGCCCCCTTCATCCGACGCCGCCATCAGAGGCCCTCCCGTCATGCCCGCGGCTGAGCCCTTCGTCTTCCAGGGATGCGTCCAGTCGTGCGAGCTGCTCGCTCATGAGGCGCACGACGCGCGCGAGCTGCTCGAGCAGATCAAGCACGTGCCCGCCGAGTCCATCTTCTGCCACACCTCCGTACTGCTCATGCACCGGCCGCCGCAGCCGGACGCCTATCCCAACGACTTCGCGATGTGGGCGGACATCGAGCTCCGCGACCGGCGGCTCACGGAGCGGTTGGCCGCCATCGATCCCTTCCGGCTCGGCTCCATCGAAGGCGTCCGCGCCGAGCTCGTCTCCACCCTCGAGCATCACGCGCAGCAGCTCTCGGCCGCGCCGACGCGCGCGGACGATCCGTTTCGATTCCTACAGTATCATCCCGCGCCGGTTCCGACCGGACACCAGGCGCGGACGCTCCGGGAGTTCCGCGACGCGCTCACCGGGGTCGACGTGAGCACCATCTTCTTCCACATCGTCGAGGCGCGTTACCGGCTCGGGCGCGGGCGCGGCGATTTCGCCGAATGGGTGGACACGGCCCTCGGCCGCCACGAGCTGGCCGAGCGCCTCAGCCACATCGATCCCTATGCCGGCACGCTGGAGCGGGTCCGGGAGCGGCATCTCATCGCGCTGAACCGGGCGCTGGAAGAGGAGGGCCAGGCGTGAACGGGATGGGCGCCAAGCTCGACGACTACCGCGCGGTGGCTCCGCGCGGCTCCGTGGACTTCATGCTGCGGATCGCGGACCGGCTGCGGGGGCGCCGCATCGTGCAGGTGAGCGTGTCCCGCTACGGCGCCGCCGCGGAGATCCTGAAGCGAATCGTGCCGATCCTGAACGACCTCGGCATCGAGACGGGCTGGGAGGTCGTGATCGGCAGCGCGGACTTCGACGCGATCGTCACCGCCGTGAACAAGGGGCTGGCGGGAGTCGAGCAGGTGGTGACCGAGGCGATGCTGGCCCGCCTGCACGCCACATGCGCGAGCAACGCGCGGCGGCTTCCGCTCGATGCCGATCTCGTGATCGTCCACGACGCGGCCGCGCTGCTCCTCGTGGAAGGGCGTCCCCCGGGCGGGCGCTGGCTGTGGCGCTACCACGGGGACCTCTCTTCCCCGCAGCCGCAGCTCTGGAACGCGCTGCGCCCCTTCGTCGACAAGTACGACGCCGCGGTCTTTTCCACGCCAAGGTTCGCCGCGCCGCTGTCGACCCGGCGCTTCCTCATCGCACCCTCGATCGACCCGCTCTCCGAGCGCAACCGCGAGATGCCGCGCGTCGAGCAGAGCCGGCATCTGGAGCGCCTGGGCGTCCGATCGGACAAGCCGGTTCTGCTCCAGGTCGGCCCCTTCGAGCGCCTCCAGGATCCGCTGGGCGTCATCAACGCCTACCGGCTCGTGAAGCTGCACCACGACGTCCGGCTGGTCCTGGCGGGTCCGCCGCCACGCGCGGGCGGTGTGCTCATGGAGACGCAGGAGGCGGCGAGCGAGGATCCCGACATCACCGTCGTGGTGCTGCCGCCGGACCCGGAGACCGAGCTCAACGCGCTCGAGCGCGCCGCGACCATCGTCCTGCAGAAACCGCTCTCCACCGACTTCGGCATCGACGTCGCCGCCGCCATGTGGAAGGGCAAGCCCGTGGTGGGAAGCCTGGCCGGCGGCCTTCCCTCTCAGATCGTGTCCAAGGTCACGGGCTACACGGTGGAGACGGTCGAGGGCGCGGCCTTCCGCATCCGGCACCTGCTGAGCAACCCGGAGATGATCGGCCGGATGGGCGCGGCCGGACGCGAGCACGTGCGGCGCAATTTCCTGGTCACGCGGCACCTGGGCGACTACCTGGCCCTGCTCGCCCACCTGTCGGGCCAGACGTCGACCCAGGCATCGGCCCCGACATCAGCCCCGACATCAGGATGACGACGGGACTCACGCCATGGCCTACGAGCTGCTGACTGCGGACGCCCAGGCCGAGCTTGCGCGCCTGGGCTCGGCCGAGCTGGTCATCGGCGTGCCGACGGCGAAGCCGAGCCCGAGCCTCGACGGCGTCGCGACCGCCGTCCGCGCTGGGCTCCAGGCGCATTTCGCAGGGCATTCGGCGGCGGTGGTTCACGTCGATCAGGCGGCCGGCGACGCGCCGGACGCCGCGCCGGCCCAGGCCTTCGGCAATGTACCGCTCGTTCGGATCCGGCCTGCTCACGCGACCGGGGGCCCGCTCGTACACGTCAGGCACCACGAGGCGGTGGCCACCACGCTGGCGGCCGGGCAGGCGCTCGGGGCGCGGGCGATCATCCTGCTCAACCCCGAGATCGCGAGCCTCACCGGTGACTGGCTGAGCGGCCTCGGCGGGCCCGTGCTCGCCGATGACTGCGGCGTGGTGGTGCCCGTCTATCAGGGCGGCCGCTACGAAGGCACGTTGACCCACGCGCTCGTCGTCCCCCTGATCCGGACGCTTTTCGGCAAGCGCCTCGCGCGTCCACTGGCGGAGGAGTTCGGCTGCAGCGGCAAGGCGGCGGCTTTTCTGCTCGACCAGGACATCTGGGGAACAGACCTCGGGCGCAACGGCCTCGAGTTCTGGATTCCGGCCGCGGCCATGGCCGAGGGGCTCGCGATCGGTCAGGCCACGCTCGGTCCGCGCCGCATCTCCGTCCCCGCCCAGCCGACGCCGCTCGGCGAGATCGTGGGGCGCACCGCGGGCTCGCTGTTCGCCATCGCCGAGCGGTACGAAATGCTCTGGCTCGAGAGTGCGGGGTCGGAAGAGGTCCCCTTCGTGGGGCCGCCGCCCGAGCCGCAGCCGGGCCCGGCGCCGGACCCCGAGCGCATGCGGGAAGGCTTTCAGCAAGGTGTCCGGGATCTCTATCCGGTCTGGGAGCGAATCCTCGCGCCGGAGACCCTGAGCGACGTGCTGGCATTGGGCGAGAGCACTACCGGCGAGTTCCGGTTCCCGGACGGTCTCTGGTCGCGGGTCGTGTACGACTTCCTGCTGTCCTATCGCGCGCGCGTCGTCTACCGGAGCCACGTCGCGCAATCGCTCGCCCCCCTCTACCTGGGCCGCGTGGCCTCCGTGATCTACGAGACGCGAGGCCGCCCGTCCGACGCCGTGGCGAAGGTGACCGAGCGACTGTGCCAGGTCTTCGAGGAGTGGAAACCGTATCTGGTGGACCGCTGGCGGTGAGGTCCCAGACCATGAAAAAGGAGCGGCTGCGTCCCATCCTGATCGAGCGCGTCGAGCCCGCGGTGGACGACGGGCGGTATCCCTGCAAGCGGGAGGTCGGCGATCGTCTCGAGGTCTCCGCCGACATCTTCAAGGCGGGCCACGATCTCCTCGACGCGGTGATCCTGTACCGCGCCCGGGACGAATCGCGCTGGATCCAGGCACCCATGCGCCCGGCGGGCAATGACCGCTGGGCGGGGCAGATCCCGCTCGAGCGGAACACGCGCTACGCGTTCACCATCGAGGCGTGGACCGACGTCTTCGGGTCCTGGGTAGACGAGATCGAGCGCCGCCTCGCCGCCGGACAAACCGACCTCGGGAGCGAGCTGCTGGAAGGCCGAGAGCTGGTGCGCCTGGCCGCCGCGAACGCCGCGGCGGAAGAGTCGCTCCGCCTCACGCTCCAGCGGTACGATGCCGCGCCCGGCCAGCAGGCCCGCGTCGATCTGCTCCTCGACCCCGCCCTCCGCCGGGCCATGTCGGGCCTGCAGGAGCGGAAGGATCGCGCCCGCTACGACCGCGAGCTCGAGGTCGTCGTGGATCGCGCGCGCGCGCGCTGGGGCGCCTGGTACGAGCTCTTCCCGCGCTCGCAGGGGCGGGACCCGGAACGCCACGGTACCTTCGCCGACTGCATCCGCCGGCTCCCCGACATCCAGCGCATGGGCTTCGACGTCGTCTACCTGCCGCCCATACACCCGATAGGCCGGACCCACCGCAAGGGTCCGAACAATACGCTGGTAGCGGGGCCCACGGATCCGGGAAGCCCGTGGGCCATCGGGGGGCCGGAGGGCGGGCATACGGCGATCCATCCCGAGCTCGGCACGCTCGAGGATTTCCGGCGCCTCCTCGAGGCCGCACGGGCGCTCGGCATCGAGGTCGCGATCGATTTGGCCATTCAGTGCTCGCCTGACCATCCCTGGGTGCGCGAGCATCCGGAGTGGTTCTACCGGCGCCCCGACGGCACGCTCAAGTACGCCGAGAATCCCCCGAAGAAGTACCAGGACATTTATCCAGTCAACTTCTCGTGCGAGGCGTGGGAATCACTCTGGGACGAGATCGTGCGCGTGGTGCTGTTCTGGGTGGACGAGGGCGTGCGCATCTTCCGGGTGGACAACCCGCACACCAAGCCGCTCGAGTTCTGGGAGTGGCTGATCCGCGAGGTCCAGGATGGCCATCCCGACGTGATTTTCCTCTCCGAGGCGTTCACCCGGCCCAAGATGATGAAGGCTCTCGCCAAGGCGGGCTTCAGCCAGTCGTACACGTATTTCACCTGGCGCAACTTCAAGGAGGAGCTGACCGAGTACTTCGAGGAGCTCACACGGTCGGACATGGCCGAATACTTCCGCGGCAACCTCTTCTGCAACACGCCGGACATCCTGCCCGAGATTCTCCAGCGTGGCGGGCCCCCCGCGTTCAAGATGCGGGCGGCGCTGGCCGCGACCCTCTCGCCGCTCTGGGGCATCTACAGCGGCTTCGAGCTCTGCGAGGCCACGCCGGTGCCGGGCACCGAAGAATACCTCGACTCGGAGAAGTACCAGATCCGCGTGCGGGACTGGGACCGGCCGGGCCACATCAAGGACTACGTGGCCCGGCTCAACCGGATCCGGCGCGAGAACCCCGCGCTCCAGACGATGCGGAACCTCCGCTTCCACCAGGCCGACAGCCCGCACGTTCTCTTCTACAGCAGGATGACCGAGGGGCGCGACAATGTGGTCCTGGTGACGGTGAACCTGGACCCCTTCGCGGTGCACGAGGCGCCGCTGCACCTCCCGCTGGACGAGCTGGGCCTGACGCCCGATGACACGTACGAGATCCACGAGCTGCTCACCGACAGTCGCGCGCTGGTGCGCGGCGCGCGGCAGACGGTGACGCTCGACCCCCAGGTCTCCCCCGCCCGCATCTACCAGATCGAGCGGTGGCGGCGCCGCGAGCGCGATTTCCAGTACTTCATCTAGCGCGATGCTGACAGATCGCCAGGCCATTCAAGAGATCCGGATGCGAGGCGGCGCCCCGCCGACCACGGCGGCGGCCTGAGCTATGACGACCAGCGACGGGCTGTGGCACAAGGACGCCGTCTTCTACGAGCTGCACGTCCGCGCCTTCAAGGACGGCAACGACGATGGGATCGGCGACTTCGCCGGCCTCACGAGCCAGCTCGACTACTTCAAGGAGCTGGGCGTCGACTGCCTGTGGCTACTGCCGTTCTTCAAATCGCCGCTCCGCGACGACGGCTACGACGTCAGCGACTACCGGGCCATCCATCCCGACTACGGCACCATGGCGGACTTCGAGAAGTTCCTCGAGGCCGCCCACGCCCGGGGCCTTCGCGTGGTCGCGGATCTCGTGATGAACCACACCTCCGACCAGCACGCCTGGTTCCAGGCGGCGCGCCGCTCGCCCGACTCGCCGTTTCGCCACTACTACGTCTGGAGCGACGACGACCAGACCTACCGCGACGCGCGCATCATCTTCGTCGACGCGGAGCCGTCGAACTGGTCCTGGGACCCGGTGGCCAAGGCCTACTACTGGCACCGGTTCTTCCACCACCAGCCCGATCTCAACTACGACAACCCCGCCGTCCGCGAGGAGATGCTCGGCGTCATGGCCTTCTGGCTCGACAAGGGCCTCGACGGCTTCCGGTGCGACGCGGTGCCCTATCTCTTCGAGCGGACCGGGACGAACTGCGAAAACCTGCCGGAGACGCACGCGCACCTCAAGGAGGTCCGCGCGTGGATGGACGCGCACTACGAGGGCCGGATTCTCCTCGCCGAGGCCAACCAGTGGCCGACGGACGTGCGCGCGTACTTCGGTGACGGCGACGAGTTCCACATGGCCTTCCACTTCCCGCTCATGCCGCGCGTCTTCCTCGCCGTCCGCCACGCCGACCGCCGGCCTATCACCGACATCTTCCTGCACACGCCCGAGATCCCGCCGGCCTGCCAGTGGTGCCTCTTCCTCCGCAACCACGACGAGCTCACGCTCGAGATGGTGAGCGAAGACGAGCGCCGACACCTGTACTACGCCTACGGCGAGGACCCGCGGATGCGGCTGAACGTCGGGATCCGGCGGCGGCTGGCCCCGCTGCTCGACAACGACCGGCGCAAGATCGAGCTGCTCACCGCCTTCCTCTTCACCCTGCCCGGCAGCCCGATCCTCTACTACGGCGACGAGCTCGGCATGGGCGACAACATCTATCTCGGCGATCGCAACGGCGTCCGCACGCCCATGCAGTGGACGGGTGACCGCAACGCCGGCTTCTCCCGCGCCGACACCGCGCGCCTCTTCTTGCCGCTGATCGTCGACCCGGTCTACGGCTACCAGGCCATCAACATAGAGGCGCAGCTCCGGACGCCCAATTCGCTGCTCAACTGGATGAAGCGCCTCATCGCCGTGCGCAGGAAGACCCGCGTCTTCGGCCGCGGGACGCTGCGCTTCCTGCGCCCCGCCAACGAGAGCGTGGTGGCCCACGTCCGGTCCTACGAGGGCGAAACCGTGCTGGCGGTGCACAACCTCTCGAGCGCGTCGCAGCCCATCGAGCTCGACCTGCGCGCCTGGGCCGGCCATACTCCGGTCGAGATGCTGGGGGAGAGCCGCTTCCCGACCATCGGGACGCAGCCGTACGTCATCACCCTCGGACCCTACGGGTACTACTGGTTTCGGCTCCAGCCGCCGCTGTCCGAACAGGCCTTCTATGGCATCGAAAACACTCCGCTGTGACGCGGCGGCGGTGGTGGGGCATCTCGCGGGGGCGGGCGCGCCCGCGCTTCGCGCCTTCGTCGAGCGCCAGCGCTGGTTCGCCGCCAAGGCGCGCGGCCTGGGGATCGTGCGCGTGGAAGACTGGGCCGCGCTCCGCGACGATCCGCCGCTCGTCCTGCTGCTGATCCGCGCGGACGAGGCCCGCTACTACGTGCCGGTCGCGCTCGGCCCGCCGCCGCCCGACGCGGCGCGGACCATCGGCCCGCTCGCGGGCCTCGCCCTCTTCGACGCGCACTGGCATCCGGACTTCGGCCTCTGCCTGCTCGACGCGATCACGTCCCGGCGCGCCTTCGCGTCGGCCCGCGGCAGCTTTCGCTGCGCTCCCGTGGACCCGTGGGATCACCCGTCGTGGGACCCGCCGGATCGCGCGCCGGCCAGGCCGCACACGGGCGAGCAGAGCAACACGTCGATCTTCTTCGACCGCCGCCTGATTCTCAAATCCATCAGGAGGCCGGAGTCCGGCATCAACCCGGACTTCGAGATGCTGCGCTTCCTCACGAACCGCCCCGGCTTCACCCACGTGCCCCGGCTCGCCGGCTGGGTGGAGTATGCCGGCCCGGGCGAGACCGCCACCGTGGCGCTGCTCCAGCAATTCGTCGCCAATACGGGCGACGGCTGGACCCACACGCTCGCGGGGCTCGGCAGCCTCTGCGAGAAGCTCGCGGGCGCGCACGGCGCCGCCGCCGTCGAGCCCGTGGCCGTCGAGTCCCGTGTCGCCGCGCTCGCCGTCGATCTCCTCGCTGACGTCCGCGAGCTGGGTGCGGTGACCGGGAGGCTCCACGCGGCGCTGGCCTCGGACCCCGACCTTCCGGCCTTTCGCCCCGAGCCCATCACCGGCGAGGACGTCAGACGCTGGCGCAGCACCATCGTCCAGGACCTCGAGCGACTGACGGACGAGATCGGTGTCGTGTCCGCCCGGAATCCCTCCGCCCGCGCGGCGCTCGCGCCGCTCCTCGAGGCGCGAGCGCGGATGGAGCGGGCCGATGATCTCATCCCGCTCGCCGACGGCACGGTACACAAGATCCGCTGCCACGGCGACTACCACCTGGGCCAGGTGCTCAAGACCGCCGAGAGCTTCGTGGTGATCGACTTCGAGGGCGAGCCGGCGCGCCCCGCCGAGGAGCGCCGCGCCAAGCAGTGTCCGCTGCGCGACGTCGCGGGCATGCTGCGCTCGTTCGACTATGCGGTTCACGCGGCACTCGCCGCCCACCCTGAAGCCACGCGCGCCCGGCTCCGTCCCGCCCTCGAGGCCTGGGAGCGTCAGGCCGTGCGCGCGTTCCTCGGCGGCTATGGCGTGGCCGTCGGTACGAGCGCGGACCGCCTGCTGCCGCAATCCGCCGAGGCGGCGCGACGGGCTTGCGCGATTTTCGAGCTCGAGAAGGCCTGCTACGAGCTGCGCTACGAGCTCAACAACCGCCCGGACTGGATCGCGATTCCGCTCGCGGGGATCGTGCGCCTCCTGGCATGATCGAAGCCGCGGCCCGAGCCGCGAAGGAGGGACGGCCTATGCTTCGCAAGCACATTCTCACGGATCTCCCCGCCGGCCGGGCGCGCGCGTCCGACGTCAAGGACATCCCCGCGCTGGCCACGGTCCTCGTGACCTCCGAGGCGCCGGACCATCCCGTCGATCACCTCTTCGACGCCTCGGACGGCCCCGGCGGCACCCGCTGGATCGCCGCCGCCGACGGGGAGCAGACCTTGGTGCTGGCGTTCGACGTGCCGCAGACCATCCGCGCGGTCGGTATCGAAGCGGAGGAGCCCGACGCGACCCGGACAAACGTGCTGACCATCTCGCTGTCGGACGATGGCGGCCGGACATATCGGGAGCGGGTACGCCAGGAGTTCAACTTCAGCCCCGGCACCGCGTTCGAGCGAGAGGAATGGTCCATGCCCGCCGAGCGGGTCACGCATGTCCGCATCGTGATCCAGCCCGACAAGGGAAACGCGCCGCACCGCGCGACGTTGACCTCGCTCACGGTCCGATAGTCGAAGTCGGGGGCTTGCTGCTACCGCGCCGCTTCGGACAGGTACCAGCGCACGCTCCACGGCGGCAGCTCCGGCCAGGCGGCGGCCGCGGGGCCGAGCGGGTAGATCTGGCGGCCCCTGTGCGGCATCGGTCCCGGATGCGCCACGGTCCGGGGGCCCAGATTGGCGATCAGGCGGAGCACGTGTTGGTCCGGGAAGGCCCACGTGACCTCCAGCACAGACTCTCCAATCAGGGTCGAGTCCGTGGCGGGCGTGGGCTCGCCCGTGAGAAGCGGGACGATCTCACGCGCCCGCACCTCGAGGAGCTGCCGGTGAAAGGCGAGCCACTCCGCGTGCGGCGGCTGCTGGATGCGTGTCCAGTCGAGCACCGAGCGGGCTCGCGTCGCCTCCGCCTGGGGATCGGGGATCCGCGCCCGCGCCTCCGGATGCGCGAACTCCGGGAAGCGCGCGAACTCACGGCGGCGCCCTTCCGAGACGAGCGGTCCCAGATCCGGGCCCAAGTCCGAAAAGAAGAGGAAGGGCTCCGGGGCCGCCCACTCCTGTCCCATGAAGAGGAGGGGCAGTGCCGGGGCGAGCAAGAGGACGGCGGTGGCCGCGCGCACCGCCTCGGGCGAAGCGAGGGCGGTGATACGCTCGCCGAGGGCACGATTGCCGATCTGGTCGTGGTTCTGGAGAAAGCCCACGAAGCTCGTGGGCGGAAGGCCGACGCTCGGCTCGCCCCTCGGCCGGCCGCGGTACGGGGACAACTCTCCCTGAAACGCGAAGCCCTCGCTGAGGCAGCGCACGAGATGGCGCAGGGGCGGCTGGTAGTCCCCGTAGTAACCGCTCGTCTCGCCGGTGAGCATGACGTGGAGCGCATGATGCAGGTCGTCATTCCACTGCGCCTGGTACAAGGGACGCTTGTCCGAACCGGTACGGGCCAAGTAGCGGGCCTCGTTGGCGTCGTTCTCGAGGACGAGATGGATGAGACGGTGGCGGCCGGGGCCCTCGGCCGCCGCGCGCGCAAGCTCTGCGAGCACGTGCTCGCCGGACCTGTCCGGCATGGCGTGCACCGCGTCCAATCGGAGGCCGTCGAGGTGAAACTCCTCGAGCCAGTAGAGCGCGTTGTGCACGACGAAGGCCCGCGGGACCTCGCACCCGGGCCCGTCGAAGTTGACGGCATCTCCGTGACAGGCATCCACGAGGGCCTTGAGCGCTTCCGGCCGTCCATAGCTGGCGTCGGGAGCGAAGGGCAGGACTCCGTCGTAGCCCCAGCCCCACCGACCGGGGAAGTCAGCGACGGGCATCAGCTCCACCGCCGTCACCCCGAGCGCGGCGAGGTGATCGAGCCGCTCGGCGAGCGCCTCGAAGGTGCCCTTCGGAGTACACGTCCCCACGTGGAGCTCGTAGAAGACGAGCCGTTCCGGGGCAATGCCGTGCCACTCGGCATCGGACCAGGCATACGCCGACGGGTCGACGACCTCGCTGGGCCCGTGGACATCGTCCGGCTGAAAGCGTGAGGCCGGGTCGGGCACGAGAAGCTCGCCGTCGATCCTGAACGAGTACCGCGAGCCCGGGGGCGCGTCCCGCGTCACCCACTCGGCCCAGCCGGCCGCATCACGCGGCATCGCGAATCCCCGCTGCCGGTCGCGGAGCCAGAGCTCGACGCTGCGCGCGGCAGGAGCCCAGAGACGGAAGCGCGTGGTGCCGTCGTCGCGTGCCTCGGCGCCGAACGGCATCCGGTGCGCGCGCCTTACTGCGGGCCCTCCCCTCAAGCCGGCGTCCGTGGTCTGCGCAGCCGAAGCACCGCCAGCGAGCGCGCCTCGAGGGGATAGTTGTCGCCGGCGCGGAAGACCGGCATGCGCGGGCCCGCGCTCCCGTCGCGCGTATCCAGAACCAGCTCCCACCGCACGCGCGCGCGATGGGCGGGCAGGACGAAGGGGATCGGCTCGTGGTGCGCGTTGAGGAGCAGGAGAAAGGTGTCGCCCACGATGGGCTCGCCCTTCTCGTCGGTCTCCTCGATGGCGTCCCCGGCCAGGCGCAGGCCGAGACAGCGCGTGAAGCCGTTGTTCCACTCGTCCTCCGTCATCTCCTTGCCGTCGGGGCGGAACCACGACAGGTCCTTGACGGCCGAGCCCTGGATGCGGCGGCCCTGGAAGAAGAGGCGGCGGTGGAAGACCGGGTTGTCGAGGCGCAGGCGGATGAGCTTGCGGGTGAACTCGAGCTGGCGCAGGCTCGCCCGCGACAGGGGCCAGACGTGCCACGAGATGTCATTGTCCTGGCAGTACGCGTTGTTGTTGCCGTGCTGCGTCCGCCCGGTCTCGTCTCCGCTCAGGAGCATGGGGACTCCCTGGGACAGGAGAAGCGTGGCCAGGATATTCCGCGTCTGGCGCTCGCGAAGGGTCGCGATGGCCGGGTCATCCGTGGGGCCCTCGGCCCCGCAGTTCCAGGACGCGTTGTCGTCCGTGCCGTCCCGGTTGTCCTCGCCGTTGGCCTCGTTGTGCTTGTCGTTGTACGCCACGAGGTCGGCGAGGGTGAAGCCGTCGTGCGCCGTGACGAAGTTGATGCTCGCGGACGGCCGGCGGCCGCCCTGCTCGTAGAGGTCGCTCGATCCGGTGAGGCGATAGGCGAGGTCGGCCACCTGGCGCTCGTCGCCCTTCCAGTAGCGGCGGATGGCGTCCCGGTATTTTCCATTCCACTCGGCCCATCCCGGCGGGAAGTTGCCGACCTGGTAGCCGCCCTCGCCCAGGTCCCACGGCTCGGCGATGAGCTTGACCTGGGAGATCACGGGATCCTGGTGAATGACCTCGAAGAATGCCGAGAGACGGTTCACGTCGTGGAACTCCCGCGCGAGGGCGGAGGCGAGGTCGAACCGGAAGCCGTCGACGTGCATCTCGAGCACCCAGTAACGCAAGCTGTCCATGATGAGCTGGAGCGTGCGCGGGTGGGTCATGTTGAGCGTATTGCCGCAGCCGGTGTAGTCCATGTAGTGGCGCGGGCTCTCCGGCACGAGGCGGTAATAGGCGGCGTTGTCGATGCCGCGGAAACTGAGCGTCGGCCCCAGGTGATTGCCCTCCGCCGTGTGGTTGTAGACCACGTCGAGGATCACCTCGATGCCGGCCTCGTGGAGGGTCTTGACCATGGTCTTGAACTCGGCGACCTGGGCTCCGGAGGTTCCTGAAGACGCGAACCGGGCATCGGGCGCGAGGAAGCCGATGGAGTTGTAGCCCCAGTAGTTCGTGAGGCCGCGCTCCACCAGGTGCCGGTCCGCTACGGCGTGGTGCACCGGCAGCAGCTCGACGGCCGTGATGCCAAGGCGGCTCAGGTAGTCCACCGCCGCGGGCGACGCCAGGCCGGCATAGGTGCCGCGAAGTTCCCTCGGGATCTCCGGGTGGCGGGCGGTGAAGCCCTTGACGTGGTGCTCGTAGATCACGGTCTTGTGCCACGGCGTGCGAGGCCTGCGGTCGTCGCCCCAGCTGAAGGCCGGATCGATGGCGACGCACCGGGGCATGTAGGCAGCGCTGTCGGTGTCGTCCGGGGCAAGATCGTCGGCCGGATCGCCGAGCCGGTAGCCGAAGAGCGAAGGATGCCAGGTGAAGGATCCTGTGATCGCTTTTGCGTACGGGTCGAGCATGAGCTTGGCCGGATTGAACCGGTGCCCGTTCTCCGGCTCGTACGGGCCGTGCACGCGATAGCCATAGGGAAGCCCCGGTCTCGCCTCCGGCAGGTAGACGTGCCACACCTGATTCGTCTGCTCGTGCATGCGCACGCGCTGAATCTCGCGGGCCGGGTCATTCGGGTCGAAGAGGCAGAGATCGACGGCCGTCGCGTGCTCGCTGAAGAGGGCGAAATTGACTCCGGCGCCGTCCCACGTGGCCCCGAGTGGATACGGCGCCCCCGGGCGTGTGCGGAGCGAGGTCGCCGGAGCGTATGCCCGCGGCCGCGTCATTCGCTTCCCTCGCGCGCGAGCATGGCCACGGGCAGGGATCCGAAGAGCGCTCCCGCGGGCAGCGTGAGCATGCCGTCCCGCCACTCGGTGGCGATCCGGAGACCGGAGAACCGGTCCCGGTAGATGCCCTCGAGGCTGGGGTCGTCGAGGGATATGCGCGTGTCCCCCCAGGCGGAAGGACCGAGAGGGAACCGTCCATCGAAGCCGGTGAGGCGGGCCGCCAACCGCGGCACGGCCACCACGACGGCATCCTGGCCATCGAGGCGAGCGAGAGCCACGATGTGCTCCGCGTGGGCACCGGTCCCCGACAGCGGCAGGTAGCGCCCGGAGTGGAAGAGAGCGGGGCGCGCTCGACGCAGCGTCAGCGCGCGGTGAGTCACGTAGAGCTTGATCCGGCCGTCGGGGCACGCCGCCAGCAGCTCCGCGCAGAGGGAGGCGAGATCGTGCGGGTTCTCTCCGATTCGCGCCTGGATCTCGTCGAGTAGCGTGCGGCGGAAGGCGAAGTCCACGGGCCGGCGATTGTCCGGGTCGACGAGCGACAAGTCCCACAGCTCGGACCCCTGGTAGAAGTCTGGAATGCCGGGCGCCGCGATCTTGAGCAGCAGCTGGCCCAGCGAGTTGACCGAGCCGTAGAGGGCCACGAGGCGCTGAAATGGCCTGAAGGCGGCGGGAAATGGACTGCCCGCGCCCAGGAGCCGGATCACGAATTCCCGAAGCGCCTGGTCGTAGGCGGCATCCGGGTTGACCCAGCTCGTGTGCCGCTTGGCCTCCTTCGTCGCCTTCTCCATGTAGCGGCACACACGCTCGACGAAGGGCCCGGCCGTCGCCGCGGTATCGCGGTCGGGCCAGGCCCCGATCAGCGTCTGGTACAGGAGGTACTCGTCGTTCCGGTCCGGCGCGACGCGGCCGTCCACCTCACGCTTGAAGCGGCGGCCGATCATCCGCCAGCGGCGGACGTGCGCGGCCCATGCCGCCGGCACTTCCGAGAGCACGCTGATCCGGGCACGCACGTCCTCGCCACGCTTGGTGTCGTGCGTGGACGTGCAGACGAGGGAGTCGGGCCATCGCGCGAGCCTCCTCGCGTTTTTCTCGTGAAAGGCGGCCACGGACTCGCCGTAGCGGGCCGGCTCGCCGCCGACCTCGTTGAGGGAGACCAGCCGGTTGTAGACGTAGAGCGCCGTGTCCTCCACGCCCTTGGCGGTGACGGGGCCCGTCGTCTGCTGGAAGCGCATGGCGAACGCCCTGCGCTCAGCCCTCTCCTCCGCGGAGCTCCTCGCCGGGTGGCGCATGAGCAGGGCATCGCGCAGAAAGTCGAAGATCGACACGTTCACCGTGGGATTTCGTCGCTTGGCGTCGGCCACCGCGCGGTTGACATAGCCGCGGTCACGGTCGCTCGGCTCCTCGCCCGGGTCGCCGACATAGGTACGGTAGACGGGGAAAGCCGCGATGACTTCCCGGATCGCGCGGACGAGGCTCGCGAGCGTGAAGTCGCGTGAGAGGCGGTTGCGCTCGGAAATTCGATCGAGGTGCAGGCCGAGCTGGATGATCTCGCTCGCCATGGAGACCTGCATGATCAGCCGCTTGGCGGAATAGCTCAAGTCCGCCATGGGCTCGGCCGGCCCGGCGAAGCGCGTGTAGATGGCGGTCATCTGCCGCGAGGTGCTCCGGTCCACGAAGAGGCCGTTGACCGACGCCAGGTAGTCATAGCCCGTGGTGCCCGCCACCGCCCACCATTCCGGGAGCGGCTCCTCGGGCATGAGGATTTTTTCCGCCGCTATCCAGAGCGGACGCGCCGCGGCGCCTCCCGGCTGGGCTTTCGCGGCGGCGCGGTAGTGGGCGACGAGGGCCTCCGCCATCGGCTGGTCGAGGGACGGCATGAGCCGGCGCGCCGTTGCCAGGATCGCGCCTTCCTGGAGGCGAAGGAAATATTCCGCGGGGGCGTACAGGCCGTCCGGGTGATCGACGCGAAGTCCCCCGACCTTGCCCTCGCCGACCAGGCGGAGCGTGAGCTCGTGGCAGGCGGCGAAGACCTCGGGGCGCTCCATCCGGATGGCGGCCAGATGATTGATGTCGAAGAAACGGCGGTAGTTGACCTCGTCGCCGGCCACGCGCCAGTCGGCCAGCCGGTACGTTTGATCGGCAAGCAGGCCGTCCAGGAGGTCGAAGCTGGCCGCGTTGCCGGGTGTTCCGTTGAAGGCCCGAACGTTGTCCTCGACAAAGTCGTGAATGTCCTGCGACTCCTTGAGGAGCGCGGCGAGCCGGCGCTTGACCACTTCCTTTTCCCGGAGCCGCTCCTCGATCCGCCCCGGATCGGTATCCGTCCGGTCCGGCAAGTGGATGAGGGCCGTGAGGATGCTCCGGAGTTCCCGGAGATGCACATCGTCCTCGCCGAGCCGGGCCGCGAGGCTCTCGAGGCGATGGGTGAGGATTCGTGAATACGAGTCGGGGCTGATGGGCAACCGGGCATCCGCGCACCGGAGGAGGAAGGCACCGTCCTCCAGCTCGAGCTCGAGCTGCCCGGACTCCAGCACGAGACCGTACTGGTCCGGGAGCACCGGCAGGAGCACCTTGTTGCGCAGCTCCGGCTTCGGCGGTGTCCACTCGATGTCGAAGAAGCCCGCCCTGGGAGAGCTTGGTCCGTTCTCGAGCACGTCCATCCACCAGGGGTTGGCGTCCCCCGCCACTCCCATGTGATTGGGGACGATGTCGAGAATGACGCCCACGCCGCGCTCCTCGAGCGCCAGAGCCATGCGGTCGAAGGCGGCGGCGCTGCCAAGTTCCGGATTGAAGGCATTGTGGTCCGTCACGTCGTAGCCGTGCGAGCTGCCCGGGCCACTCTTGAAGCAGGGCGAGAGATACGCGTCGCTGATCCCGAGCGCGTCGAGGTACGGGGCAAGCGCCGCAACCTGATCGAATCCGAGCGATGCCCCGAGCTGGACGCGATACGTCGCGTTTCGCCGCCGCCCGAGGGCGGCGACCACCTGCGCGAAGAGCTCCGTGACGTCCGTCATGGGTGATGAAGTGGGCTGCAAGTC